>ERZ832522.221-NODE-221-length-80828-cov-8.638877_pt1 | contig 80828 bp, 72 predicted proteins | sample MGYA00519951_ERZ832522 | MGnify/ENA primary metagenome ERZ832522 (study PRJEB31850, sample SAMEA3708728) | human gut metagenome | biome: human gut; feature: human-associated habitat; material: faeces | place: China | collected 2014 ... | reverse complement strand
CATATGCAAAGCTGTAAGCTTTTCGGAACCTCCCGCCTAGCGGGAGGTTTTCTTTTTATACAAAAAAAGCCCCGCGTTTCGGCGGGGCCTTCGGTCAGGCGGAAAGCGGGAGGCCGTACTGGTCGGCCCGCCTGTTCCGGGCGCGAGCCTCCCGCTCCCGTGCCTTCACATCGTCCGGGAGCCAGTTCTTGCCGCGCGCGGCGGTCAGGTTGAAACGCTCCCAAAGTCCTTTATCTTTGAAGTACATATGCAGCGTCCCCTTTTTGTAGCAACGCATCTCAAAGTAGGTGCTCTCGAACAGGACGCCTGAAAAATCGTCGCCACACGCCTTCAAGTGCCCCTCCAGTGCACGCACAGCCGTGCACGGCACGGATTCCAGCTCTTTGCCCTCAAGAAAGGCCATCGCCCGGTCTATGTCGTTCAAATTCTGCCGGGAGTTGCCGTAGCTCAGGTATCCGGAACCGCTGAACGTCACGCTGACGACGCGGGGCAGGACGACGCGCCGATTGACCTTCCACGCATCGTTGGTCTTCCAGCCCTCGACGTGGACGCGGTTCTCGTCGTAATAGCGGGTCATGATGTCGAAGGCCTCGACCACGCATTGCTGCAATATGGCACCACGATTCAGGAAAATGGACTCGACGAGCGCGTAGACGTTCTCTTCGGAAAACGCCATGCGCTCGTTGCTCTCCAGTATCCTGTCGATCTCCTTCTGGACGCCGTGGGACGCCAGATTCCTCACATCGGTCAGGCGCAGGACCTCCCGCCATGCGCTCTTTTTCAATGACCGGACGAAGCGGTTGTACGCATCCTCCTGCGCCCTGCGGGTCGGCTTTTGCCGCATCAACTCCTTGAGCGCTTCCCCGACCGTTTCCCCGCCGTCCGTGCCGAGCGGCCCGGCGTAGTGGGCAAGCTCCTGCGCCAGATGCGCGATCTGGACGAACAGCTCCCGGTAGCGCCCGTACTGCGCCACGAGGTTCCCCACGGTGTCCCTCGTCGCCACTTCACTCTCGAACCGGGAACCGTCGCTGAAAACGGCGGCACCCTCCTCGTCCGAGCCCGCGTCAAACGAGAACTTCGGCTCCTCCCGCTTCTTGCGCAGATGGACCATCGAGACGCGCACCTGCGTCTTTCGGAGCGCATCCTCCGCGAAACAGCTTCCCAGATGCTCCACTTCGCCGTGCTCCTCAATGATCGTGGTCAGCAGCTTTCGGTTTGACGTGCAGGGGTTCAGAAGCGTCTGCTCGTTGAGCAGACACACGATGTCCCCGTGGTCGAGGATTTCCCATGCATGGAGCAGATGCGCTTCGCCGCTGGCGAACGGCGGGTTCATGAGGATGAGGTCATACTTCTCGTCCGGCCAGAACGTGAGGAAGTCCGTGCCCACCAGCGGATAGCCCTTGCCCCGGATCGCGGCCTGCAACTCCGGCTCGATCTCGATGCAGTGCACCACCTCACGGCAACGGTTGTAATAACGATCCAGCTTTCCCACGGCGGCATCGGCAAGCCGCCCGAACCAGTTGCGGTAAAAGCTGTAGAGCTTCCACGCCTCGTTGAGCGCGGCGCGGGCGCTGGAATAGTTGGTCTTGGAAAAGTCTTTCGTCAGCGATTCGTAGGGGATGCCTACGGAGGCCGCCGTCGCCCGGAGCACGATCTCAACGAACGCGGAGAAGTTGGCCGAGGGGCGCTTCGATTCCAGCACGTACGGCTTTTCGTTCTCGTTGCCGTAGAGGAATTGTCCGGGGCTAAGGTCTTGGACAAGCTGGCGTTCCCGGCGTTCGCCGTCGCCTTCCCGCCCCTCCGTCACATAGTCGGGGAGCTGCACCCCGCCGTTTTCCAGCGCGACGAACACGGGGAACGACGCGGCAATGACCTGCGCGAACAGCTCGTAGCTGATGGCGTCGGACAGGTTGCGGAACAGCTCGATGCCCTTGGAGAACGCCGAAACGCCGCGCACCTGCTCGTCCGTCTCGTGCCGGAACAGGTGGAACACCCCCGGGCGGTGGCCGACGCGGGCCGGGACATAGGTGAAGTCCGCCGCCAACAGAGCGCTCCGCTCCACGGACACGAAGGATGACTGGGGCGAAGCCTTGGGCGTCGCCAGCCAGTACCCTTCCGGCCTGCCGTACTCGGACAGGCGGACGCCGTCGCGGATGAGCGGTTCGCCCTGCTGGTCGTCCGGCGTCATCAGGCGGGCCGGGGAAAGCGTCTGGAGCGCGAGCGAGAACGTCCGGTTCTGCCGTTCCCGCTCTTTTTCGTTGAGCATGACCGCCAGATGCAGCATCTCGCCCAAGCTCAACATCGTCCGGAGGCCGAGGTTCTGGAGGTCGACGAAGTGGCATTGCCCGCGAACGTCGGCTTCGGACGTCCAGAGCGCAAAGGCCCATTCCATCCGTTTGCCGAGTTCGCGGGCGCTCTCGGAGGAAATGCCGAGCATGTCGGCGGGGATGCTCGCCTTCGGGACAAGGCCCGTCCCAATGGCGTTGCCCGAAATGGCCTCCACCGCTGAATGCGCCGCCCAATCGTTGGCGGCGAGGTCGGCGGCACGGCGCTGCATGACGTCGCGTTCGCGGGATTCCCCTTCCGGGGAATGCACCTGCGGCCCGCGCCAGCCCGAGATGGAGCCGCGATAGGCCCCGGCGTCGCGGGAGGCGCGGGCGGTCATGCGCGAAGTGGACACGGGAGGGAGGGGATGCCCGAACTGATCAAGCAGTGCCATGCCTTACCTCCTCACCCTTGCGAGTACGATAGTGGGGCCGCGACGCCCGGTGTCGAGCGCCGCAAGCTCGCCCTGAAGATAGACAAGCTGCTGGCGGATCTCGGGCAGGTCGTACCGGGTCAAGGTGCGGCCCTGCACCGTGTACGACTTGCCCGTGGACGCCGCCTTGTACGCGGCCTTCCAACAGGCGATCAGATCGAGGAGTTCTTCACGTGTCCAGATGGTGCTCATAGTGCCTATGCACATAGCACAGAAAAAAGCGCATGTCTGAGACTGTGGAGACTGTGGAGACTGTGGAGACAAAAAATTTTCAAAAAGACAAAAAAAAGCCCGGCTGGGAAGCCGGACTTTTCTGTGCGAACTTGTTCAAGGCATCAGCCCCGCAGTTCATTGAGACGGGATGGATCATTATTTAACAGCTTGAAAAGCTGCACCAGTGCCTGTGGAGGTTTGGCCTTTCCAAGCTCATATCGAGAGAAGGCATTAGCTCCTCCACCGAACAGTTCACCAGCCTGCCTCTGATCGAGGCCGAGCTTTTTCCGGACGGATAGGACAAAAGCAGGATCAAACAGTTCTTCATTCACCTTACGGCGAAATACCTCCGACAGCCCATCAAGACGATCCGCTTCCTCATCCGACAAAACGCCCTCTCCGCACACCGGACAAAAATCCGCATGGGTTTCGAGCATGATTGTCCTTCCCTTGTATGTGAAGGGGACTTCCTTCACGCCGGGCACCAGTTCCGCGCCTCCGCATTCTGGACATTTCATATCACAGCTCCTTGAATGAAACGACAAGAACGTCGTCTATTACAGTCAGTTTAATGTACAGCATTCCCACATCCGCCTTGTGCCGGTAAACATCCTGCCAAACGGAAGAATCATGATATGTAGTCATGCTCTTATAGAACTCATGAGGACTCAGGCACATGATTTCCGCATAGGCTCGTTTGCGGTCATACCCCAATGCAGCGGCACCATTTCGCGCTGTGGTTGTCATATGGACCTTTCCAGCTTCAATCAGGGCCTTTACACGGCTCAGGGGGCAATGCGGCTTGTTCTTTTCCATGTCTTTATATTACCCTATTAGGTTAATTTGTCAAGTCGTTTTTCTCACAATACCCTGTTTCTAAAAATAGTTTCAAATCTGTTCTCAAATACCATCGATATCTTTTTCCCGTTCCATAAACAGGAATCTTTTTCTCCTTCACAAGCCGGTACAACTGCGCCTTGCTGCACCCGAGAATTTCGCAAGCCTGCTGCCAGTTGAGGCGATCCGACAGGTCGTACAGTGCCATCACGACCTCCGCAGGTTCGCCAGGCGCGAACCGATACCGCCCCCGCCGCGTTCGGACGGGCGCGGGGGACGGGTGGGCTTTTTCGCTTCCTCGTCCGGTCTGCGGCGATGCCGGACGTTCAGGATGAACGCGAACGCCCGCTGCATGACCTCGCAGTCCCAGAAATGGTTCGGCTTGTTCGCCGGGTTTTCCCATCCCTGCTTCTCGTCGTCCCAGACCTCGGCGCACAGTTCCTTGGCGTACTGTTCAAGCTGCCCGCCGTCATTGGCGTGGAGGTGGAACGCGCCGGGATCATCCGGGTGGATGCCGAGCTTGAACGCCAGATCGGACTTGAAGAACGTCACGTCGCAGCGGTACAGCATCAGCCCGCCGGGGATCTTGACCTTGTTGCCCTTGGCGTCGGGGAAGTATTCCTGATGCGAGGGGGTGTAGGGCTGCGCCATCGAGCGGACGCCCTGCCACGGGAAGACTCGGCCCCGATGACGGACGGCCCAGCGGTAGACCTCGGCGGTGCGCCCGCCCATCGCGTCGATCATGGCTGCCTTGACCGCGTATTCCCTGCCGTCCGGGTCGGCGTAGACGCTCCCGAACAGGATTTCTTCCAGCGCCGCGAGGTTGTCCGCCGAGCCGGACGCCACGAGCCAGCTCTCCTCGGTTTCGCCATAGCCGTAGGCCCGGATGACGTACCGGAAATAGTGCTGCTGCGTGTCCACCGTGGCCAGAAGGACGGATACCCGCTCTTTTCCGTCCACCGGGCCGGGAACCTTCCCGCGTGGGCGGTCGTCGCACAGGGCGAGGATGGCGTCTTCCGAGCGGGCCGCGTGCGACTCCACCCACGGCTCGGCGGCGTACTGGTTCCTGAAGTTCTTGAGGTCGTCCAATTTTCCGCTCTCCTTGTATTTGAGCCATGCGTGGGCCACTTCGGACAGGCTCACGAAGTATGAAAGCCACGCGGGGATGTGAAAGCCCACCTTCACGGGACGGTGCGCGGCGACGTGGGCCATCAGCTCAAGGCCGGACGTGCGCTCGCGCCACTCCCCTCCTCTCACCGCCCGGTCGCGGTCGCCGTCATCCCACACCGTGCCGCAGTATTCACAGGCGTAAGTGGCCAGCCGCTTGGCCAACACGGTTTCGGCGTCCGGGGACTTCTCCTCATCCTTTCCGGGCCATGCGATGCGCTCGAAATCCATGTGCTGGAAAAAGCCGCAGTGCGGGCAGCGCACCCAAAAATCGAAGCGGGCACCCGCTTCCTCGGTGAGCGCCTTCCAGATCGGGCCGTCCTCGGTGGTCGGGGTCGAGATTTTCACGACCTTGCGCCGGGTCCGCCATGTCGTCGTGCGCTTCTCCGCCAGCGACTCGGACGATGCCTCGTTTTTCGGGTTCTTGTACTTGTCCAGCTCGTCGAGGATGAGGATGCGGATGGGCTTGTTCCCGAGCCGCGAGACGGAGCCGGACCAGCCGAGGTAAATCGGCATGTACAGCAGGTTGATGCGCAGGCTGGAGGCGTCGTCCCCGTAGCCCGTCATGTACTGCCGGAGGCGCGGGGAGGCTTCGATCATCGGGATGATGCGATCCTTGGCGTTCTCGCGGGCGGTCAGCTCGTCCGGGAAGACGTACATCACCGGGCCGGGGAGACGGTCGATGCAGTACCCGACGATGTTGTGGCCACACTCCGAGCCGCCCGTCTGGGGGCTCTTGCAGATGATGACCGTCTCGACGCCGGGAAGCCCGGACACGTCCATGATCCCGGTGAGGTACGGGGTGAACACGTTCCGCCAGCGGCCCCGGATGGCCGACATTTCGAGGATACGGTGCTTCTCCGCCCACGCGCTGATCGGCACGGGCCTGCGGCGCTTCATCGCGGCCCGCTCCCCTTTTGAGAACCGGGTGGCCACGGTCAGTTTCCCCTCCGGCCGCTCCGCCATGCGCTGACGGAGCCACAAGGCCAGAGACGGCGGAAGCCATTTCGGTATCGCCACCGAAATGGCCACGCGCCGGCACTCCTTTTTCGGCATTTCGTACAAGGCAAGCTGCGTCATGCTATCCCTTCAACAATCCCGGAAACACGCGTTGGAAACCCTCCGGCACGGGGAGGGCCACCACGTCCTCGGCTTTCAGCACGATGGTGTGCCGCTTCATGATCTTCCCTTCGATGATCGGGTGCCCCCACCACTGGTCAGGGAAGCACTGGTTCCGGCCCCGTAGCACCACGGCGTAGCGGGCCGTCATCACCGTCATGCCGTGACGGAGTTTCATTGTGCGCCTCCGGAGAAACTCTCATATGCGCCACGCGGTCACGGACCTCGGCGCGTTTGGCGTTGTTGAACCGATCCACCGTACCAACGAGGTAGCCCGTGATGCGCCGGATGCGCTCGAACTTCACGCCGTTGCCGACCTTCCCGTCCATAATGGGAAAATGGTTGAACTCTCGCATGGGTGTTGTGTTCATTTTCAATTCCTGCGCGTTGGTCCGGCAGACGCGCCCCTGCCCTGCGTTATTCGTCGTCCGATTCGGCGTCCGCTTCCTGCTCGGCGGTGAACGTGACCTCAATCTCCACAGGCTTCGCGTACTCGTTCATGGCCTCGTCGATGACCTGCTCGACGTGCTCGACGAACGGGCCTGATTTCTTGGGATTCCCTTCGACCAGCGCGATCACGTCGAGCGACCGGGCCTCGAACTCCGTTTTCAGGCTGGCGGACAGGGCCACGGCACGGGCGGCAAGCTCCTGATAAACGTCATCCCGCGAGATGTACTGGCCCTGCTTGACCTTGAGGATGAACTCTTCCTTGTCCGCCACGGCCCGTATCCTGCGGATTTCCTGCTCTTCCTTTTCCCGCTGCCGTCTGGCGGCGTCGGTGGCCAGCTTGTCCGGCGTCCCCGCCGTGGGGAGCGACGCCGCGTAGCGGTCAAGGTCACGCCGCTTGAAGGTGCCGTCCGGCTGCTTTCTCAGGCGTCCGGCCTTGATGTCGGCAAACAGCTTGGTCTGTCCGATTTTCCTGCCGCAATCCTCTTGCAGATAGGTGAGCGCCTCTTTCCAATTCTTGCAGTTCTGTCCTGCGTCCATCGCTTTCTCCAGCATGGCTGTGGCGCGTTCCAGAACGGCAAGATTTTCTTTCGAGGGATCGGAATAAACGTCCTGCTGCGCTCTGTTCTTCGCATTGAGCAACGCGGGAATGTCGTTCTTCCTGCTCACTTCAACAAGGGAACGCAGTTTTTCGCCTTGATCCTTGTCCTTCTGTAAATCTTCCATACTGTCCTCGCGCCGCGTTCTGCGGTGGGCGCATGTAGAATGTATCATTTCGCCCTCCGTTGACTTGTATAGTCAGGAGGGAATATCCTTCGGCTTGTGGGGCGTGAGGATGTCCCCTCCGCTTCCTAGGGGGCGCTCGGTGTTCTCAGCACCGGGCGTCCCCGCCTTTTTTACGGTTTACGGCAACAGGCTGAATTGCCCGTCATACCGCCGACCGTTCCACTCGGGAACGTCGAGGTTGATGTTTTCCTTGATGAATGCAGCGAGCACCCTGCGATGGCACTCTTCCGGGTTCAGCTCGAAGCAACACAGGATCGGGTCCGGTGTCCGCTTCTCGATCTCCTGAAGGTAGAGCCGCAAGGAGGACGGCGTGGGAAACCGGGATTCCAAGTCCTTCCTGTACGCCGCCTTCCAGTCCACGGCCTTCGGGTCGGACGGGGCGAAACGCTCGGCGCGCGGCCCGTTCCATCCCCTGTGCCATTTGGCGATGCAGACTTTTCGTTCTTTCGGGGCCTTGCTCGAAAAGAACGAGGTTTCAATGGACATTCTGGCCTCCTAAAAAGGCACGTCTCCGTCATAATCGCCGGAGGGTTGAGGGTTTTCTTCCAAAAACTGGGCTACAAGCTGCTCAAGCCGGACGCGCTTCGGCGTGTAGGCAAGGAACATGTCGATCAGGTCACAGGTGGATTCGAACCCGTATTCATCCGCCAGCTCGTCCAGCGCGACGCCGCCATTCTTTACCAGCAGGTTCGGCAGCTTGCGGTTGATGTCCTTGATCGTGTCCCTGTCGTAATCGGCGGCGACGCTGTGGTAATTGACCCTGCGGCGGTTCCAGATTTCGTCAATCACCGCGTACTCGTCGCTGACGACTTCCTTCGCCAGCTTGCGGGCTTCTCTCTCTGTCATGGCTCTGCTCATTGACTTTTTGGCGGGCAGGAGCCAAACTCAATCCGTACATGAAGGACTTGGCTCCTTTTCGTATCGGGGCGGTAAGTGGCATTACCGCCCCACTCTTTTATGCAAGGCCGGGGAGCATTATCTGCCCCCGCTTCACCTTCTCCTGCCTTGGCACGATCCCCATCCACATCTGGGCCACATTGCCCTTCGTGTAGTAGACGGACTTCCCGCCGCGTTCCCGCCATGCAATCCGCAGAGCCATCCAGAAATACAGGCTGGCCGGACCTCCGAAACGGTTCGCTCCGAACCGGGCCAGATTCCAGGCCGTTACCATCAGCTCCTTGAGTTCCTGCTTGCGCCTTGCGTCCATGCCGTTCTCCTTTTGATTGAAAAAGTTCAACCATAAAAAGAACTTAGCATATTACACCTGTCATGCAAGCGTTTTTTGTATTTTATTACTCGAATTACTTATATTTTTTCTTCCAGAGTGCGAATGATTCCGCAAGCGTCCGCGCTCCGAACGGGGCATAGTAGTTGAGGGCGTACTGCCCCGTTTTCTTGTCCTGCTTCCGGCTGTAGAGCTGGAAGCACCCCCGGTACTTCATCGAGACAGGCCCCTTGGCGAAGGCCGTGGTGATGACCCACCCCACCCGCTTGTTCAGCTTGGCGTCCACCCATTCCTTGACCTCGCGGCTGGTGAGCAGGAGCAGCACGAGCTTGGCCAGCCGCTTCTCAACGTCCGAGGCCACGGCGAGATCGCACATGATGTACAGGGATTCGTCTCCGCCGGGGTTGCCTTCCGGGAGCTTCCACTGCGCGTGGCTCGTCTTCATGAAATCGGCCTTGCCGATCACTTGCCCGTCCAGCGTGAGCACGATGCAGACGTCCACGCCGCCGTCGAAGTAGTCGATGCGCTTGGCAAGGTAGAGTTCGTTCAGCCGGAGCGACTGCGCCCGCTTGACCGGGGCGAAGCCGGGAACCTCGTCCCCGGTCACGGCCCGGTTCGCGGGCCAGATGGGGCCGACCGGGGCTGTCTTGGCCGAGGAACGGATCACGACTTTTTTGGCGTGTTTCGCCACAATGTAGGTCGTGCGGCCCCGCCCCCGGGGAAGCACCGCCGAAGGCTGGCCGAGGAGCGCGTACACGTCGGGGAGATCCTTCTCCAGCACGACGTAATACGAGTCGAACCGGGCGATGGCCTCGAACAGCTCCAAACTCTTGTCGGTCATTTCCCGGTAGGCCGGGGGCGTCCATTCGACCGTGGCCCGGAGCAGCGCCTCCAGCTTTTCGTACCCGGCCTTGTAGGTCGGCGGGAACGCGAAAACCGTGTGTCCGGACGCGCTCTTTTCAAGCAGGTCGAAGCCGTCGCGGGCTTGGTAGTCGATGGGGCAGATGTGCGCCTTGTAGCCTTCGAGCCTGGCGCAGGTCTTTTCCATGAGCGTGTCCCACGCCTCCCGGCTGTGCTCAACCATGCGCATCTTGAAGGCGTTGTCGCCCTTCCACACCTCGCGCAGATCCATGAGCAGGCTGATGGAGGCCGTCAGCTCCAGCGGCGAACCCGTGCGGAGCAGCCCCCTGAGGTGTTCCGGGCAGTCTTCCCGCTCCCGCGCCTCCAGCATCCAGCCGGACAGGTACGCTCCGAGCGCCGAGGTGTAGAGCGTCACGTCACAGGCCGTTATCGTCCCGGCGAAGCCCGCCGAGCGCAGCACGCTCGGGACGGTGAAGTTCCCGGCGCCGACGATCAGGCAAGGCAGGTGTACATCCTTCGCGTACTGCGCGAGGACCTGACGGACGGATGTGGCCACGGCCCCGATGAAGCTCATGCCGCGCTCTCCGTCGCCTGTTCGGGCTTGTGGTTGGCGATGGCTTCCTCGGCAAGATCCATGAGCTTGAGCATGGCAAGGGAGGCGTTCCGCACGTCGAACGTCCTTTTCGTCGCTTCCAGCAGGTCGAAGAAACGGTCAAACTGCCCTACGTCCGCCAGCCAGATTTCCTTTGCCGGCAGCCCGTCCAGATCATCGAGCACGGCGTTCAGGCGTTCGGCCTCGCTGTCGACGAAGGCGAAGGTCATGGTGCGCGTGCTCACCTGCGGCGTGGTGAAGGACGTCAGGTCGATCTTGTCCAGCTTCTCCACCACGTCCGAGGACAGGCCCGCGTAGGTCTTCGCCGCGATGTCCTCGATCTCCGCCCACAGCTCGGCAAGGAGCGCGGGATCGTCCTCGCCCACAAGGGCATTGTGAGAAAGCTGGATGGCCACGGCTTGCGACCGCGTCAGGTCCTCTTCGATGATCATGACGAGGATGCGCTCGATCCCCGCCTCGACGGAGGCTTGTACGCGGTGGTTCCCGGAGAGGACTTCCACCCTGCCGTCGCTCAGGCGGTGGCACAGGGGCACGGACGACAGCCGCTTGTCCCGCCCGATGTTCGCCGTGAGCTGCTGGAACACGTCTTTTTTCAGTATCCGGGCATTCTTCTTGAGCAGGGAAATGTCCTTCGGGTCCATGACCGCCAGCGTCAGGGCGTCCCCGTACAGCGCCTTGCTGATGCGCGAAAGCGTGTCGTTCTCAGTCGAAAAATCCATGTTACCCCCATATCTTCAAAAGGTTATGCGCGCCTATCTCTGCCGCGACGTGTGCCGACAGCCAATCCCACAGGGCGTCGGAACCGTCCTGAAACCGCCAGAACGCCTCGAACTGATCACGGTTCTGTTTTGCCCACGAGTGGCTGTAGCTCCATTCGAAGCCGCCTTCCTCCAGCTTCAAGAACAACACCGGGACGCCCTGCCAGAGCTGCCAAGCCCGCCGCACGTCTTCCGGCACGTCCTCCGGACACAGGTAATCCGGCATCGACGCCAGAAAGCGCGTATCGGCAAGTCCCGGACTGGTCGTGCATCTTTCCGGTCCCCCTTCCTTTTTTCTTAGAGAAGCCGGGCTTTCGGGGCTTCGCCCCTCCCCCCCCAAAGAAACAGAACCAGACGACAATGTGTCCAACTGTACGACTTGTGGCATAAGCGAAATCGTCTTAGGCAAGCCTTCGTCCAGCCACTCACGGATGTCCACGCCCATCTCAAAGGCGTTGCCGGGGTCTTTGCCCTCCGGCGTGGGCCAGCGCAGGCAGGCGGCATACGTGGAAAGCCACCACTCCAGCCCGGCAATCCCGGCCCCGGACTCTTCGTAGTCGAGGGCCAGCAGGATGCGGACGGCATTCCTGAGTTGCCCGTGGGCCACGGTGTCCGGCTTGGTCTGGTTGGAGCGCATAGCCACGGCCCCTATCCGGCGACCTGCCGCATGGTGGCAGAGGATGGCGTCCAGTTCCCCCTCCACGACAACGAACGCCCGGAGATTGGGATTGCCGCCTTCGGGAAGCAGCAGCATGGGCTTGGAACAGGAGCCGGACAGTTCCAGATACTTCGCCGGGCGAGTTCCGTCCTCTCTCTCCTTGATGTCCTGATTTGGGCGGCGAATCCGCAGGTTGATCAGCTCACCACCCTCGAACGTAGGGATCACGATGCCGCGAGGAATGAACAGCCATGTCTGGTCTTTGCCGTTCCTCTGCTTCGGCGGAAGCCCGAGGACGGAACGCGCCCGGAACCGTCCGGGCTTGCCGTCCTCGCCAGCCAGATAGCCGAGACGGTACGTCCGGATGACCTCTTCCGTGATGCCGCGCTTCGCCAGCCAGTTGAGCGCCTCGGGATGATTCCAGATTTCGGCCTCGGCTTCGGCCAGCAGCTTCGCCGCGTAGTTCCGCCACTTCTCCGAAGGCACTTCCTTGACTGACGGCTGCCATGCCGCCCGTACTTGCGGTTCCAGCGGAGCGGGACGGCGGCGGGGGCGTACAGGCATGTCCGATATACCCAGTTCGGCACAGGCTTCACGGAAGCTCATGCCCTCCATATCCATCATGTACCGGATGCTGTCGCCGGTCCTGCCGCAATGCCGACAGAAGAATACGCCGGGGATGTGGTTCTCGATGCAGGTATGGCCAAGATCCTTTTCCCGGTCGGGCCAAATCATGAAGCGGTCGGACTTGCCGTTTTCCCCTCCACAAAATGGACAAGGGCCATTCCAGCCATTTCCTTGCTTTTTTACTCCCTCACCATAGCGGTGACGGTAGAGTTCCAACATCGTGCTCATAGCGATCTGTCCAAAAAATCATAATGGTTGTTTTTATATCTATTTATTTTATTTATACTTTTATTTATTTGGACAGATGGACAGATACTATAAGAGATTTATATATGTGACATGTGCAGGTATGCGGATCACACATGGAAGAGTGTGGTATAATCTGTCCATCTGTCCAAAAATAAAACAAATCATTTATTACAGTGTATTATCGTTTTTTATCGCATACAGTTTTGGACAGATTCTTTTCCTTCTTCGCCTTTTCTTCCCTGCGCTTCTCCTCAACCCGATCCTTCCACGCCGGTTTCAGGCTGATGCCAAGCCGCCATGTCCCGTTGCTGCGGGTCATGGCGATGTTCTTTTTGTTCAACATGATGGCAAAGGCTTTGGCTGAAATAGAATAGCGGCTATCCTTGTTCGCGGCGTACCAGATGCAAAACGCCTCGTGGAGATCATTCCCCGGAACTTTCAGGCTGTACGCGGCGTTGTTGTCCTGATGCTCTTCGGTCAGGCAACATTCCTCTATAAACTGGCCGAGGTCGTCAAAACTGTCCCGCTGCTCCTGCGTCCATTTCTTAACTTCCTCCGGGACATTCAACCCGTAACTCAGGTACTCCTTCGCACCCTGCACCATACGGGCCAGCACGCCTTTTGCTTCGGCCTGAATCTTCGTGTCCAAGTACTTGTCCGCCTGACGCTCAAACGGCTCCTTGGGGTCATCCACGAACGACAGCTCCCACTTTACTATGTGCGCCCGCTGCCAGAACGCGGCATCCTCCGCCTTGGCCTTGGGCAGTTCGTTGGTCGTCATGATCGGCAGGTGCGTCTGAAGCCATGTGGTCTGCTGCTTGTCCATCAGCCCTCGGGCCGTGATGAAGCCGCCGCCCGTCAATTTTTTGAGCTTTGCCAGCGCGAATTTCTGACCATCCTCGGCCTCGTTGATCCACGCGATGCTCATGCCGCGCAGCGCCAGCACGTCCGGCGTTGGCGAGGAACTGCTTTTTGACTGCTGCTGTTGGAGGAACATCTCGACCTGAACGTCACCCGACAGGGCCAAGCCGAGTACATGGGTCACGAGCTTGATCAGCGTGTCTTTCCCGTTCCGACCATGCTCTCCCCAGAAGATGATGAATACGTGATCCTTGCGGTCGCGGATCAAGCCGTATCCGAGGATTCGCCAAATGAAGTCGACCAACCTCTGGTTCCCGTTCATGCTTCGCAGGAGGAAGGCATTCGTCTCCGGGCACGGATCTTCGAGCTTGAGCAGCTCGGGATCATACTCGGTCAGGCAGGCGTTCAGGAGGTAATCCTCCGGCCTTCCGTCATGCAGCTCCCCCGTCCTCAGATCGACAACGCCATTGGGGCAAGGAAGCAAATAATATTGTACGTCGATGTACGAAGGAAGAATCAACAAAGGATTATGGGTACGCCGCGTCATGGTGAGCAGGTCATCCTGACCGTTCTTGCTCCGTAGCCGATCAACGCGCCGGAACCCCTTGTCCGCCAAAGACTGGACCTTCTTTTTCAGGTCGGGATTCTCCTCCTTGGAAATCCCGTCAGCCTCGATCTCCTTCATCTGTGCGGCAGCCAAATACTTTTCGCAGACGCTTTCGATGGCTTGATACGCCTCGTTCCAGTCGTCCTCGCGCCAGTGGTGGCCGTTCCAGACGAGGAACCGCTCCCAATACTTCACGTAAACGATTTCACCCCGATACAGTCTGTTATATAACTTAGCGTCACCTATACCGTTTTCTTGAAGGTGAGCTATCAGATCCTCAATCGACAGATCCACGGAGTTTGGCTTTATAGGGATATACAGAGACTGTTTATAATCCCGATCCACTTCGACTTTCTTGATCAGCTCCTGCTCATAAGGGGTCAGTTGCTCCGTCTCCAGCCGCTGTTCAACCTGATGTGTATATTTGTTCTTTTTCATAACAACCTATTGAATTTAATATTAAAAAATAATGCAAACTTATTAGGCAGTAGCTAAGAACCCGGAAAAGCATTCCGCCATTCCGAGGCTCCCATTCCGCAAGTCGCGGCCAAAGTATGGGGTCGAACCGCCGTTGGGAGATCCCACGGGCCGGAAGGACCCGCAAAAGACACGGCTGTAGACTTCGCCCAAAGGACTCTTGTGGGCGTGCTTTTTTTGTGAGAGGGGATGGGGGGAGAGAGCTAACCTTGCTTGAAAAAAACTCTGGTTAGCAATAGGTTAGCAAAAAGAAACGACGCAAAACGAATCTGGAAAATAAATACTGTAAGGACAACTTGATATATGCAGAAGTGGTTTATACATGTGGACATGGACGCATTTTACGCTTCCATTGAGCAGAAAGACCATCCTGAACTGCGCGGCAAACCGGTCATCGTTGGCGGAGGCGGTCCCAGGGGAGTCGTCAGTGCGGCTTCCTACGAAATCCGGAAGTTCGGCGTCCATTCCGCAATGCCCATAGCACAGGCATTGCAGCTCTGCCCTCATGCTATCCTCGTTCCCGTGCGTATGGCACGCTATGCCGAGGTTTCCCGAACCGTCATTGATGTCTTGCGCTCGTATTCCCCCCGAGTCGAAAAAGCGTCCGTCGATGAAGCCTATCTTGACGCGACGGGGCTGGAACGGCTCTTTGGCCCTGTGGAAGACATGGCCCGGCGCATCAAACGCGAAGTGAAGGAAGTAACCGGAGGATTGACCTGTTCCATCGGGCTGGCCCCCGTCAAGTTTCTTGCCAAGATAGCTTCCGATCTGAACAAACCTGATGGGCTCAGTATCCTTTACCCAAATAAACTGGCCGCCTTCCTTCAGTCGCTTCCTGTGGAACAAATACCGGGTGTGGGAAAAACAATGGTCAGAGAGCTCCAAAGTCTTGCCATCCGCACTGCAGGCGATGTCCCCCGTTATCCCAAAGTGTTTTGGGAACGCCGTTTTGGAAAAGCCGGCATAACCCTCTACGAACGGGCGCAAGGCATTGACTCTCGTGAAGTGGAACCCTATACACCTCCCAAATCAGAAAGCGCCGAAACGACGTTTGACATCGACACCCGCGATATAGGCTTCCTCAAGAGCTGGCTTTTCCGCCATGCGGATCGGATAGGGCGCACCTTACGGAAACAAAGGCTTCAGGGCCGCGTGATCACGCTCAAAATCAAGTATGCAGATTTTCGGATCATGACCCGCAGGATCACGCTTGATGCCCCGACCAGCGCTACGGAAACCATTTATGAAACAGCGTGTGATCTGCTCGATCACATGCGTCTTGAGGAGAAAATCCGGCTCATCGGTGTAGGCGTCTCCGGTTTCGACAGCCCGCCGCACCAATTGCGGCTCCCTACCATCGGAAAGGACAGTCAATCCAACGAAGAACGCCGCACCAAGCTGGACAAGGTCATGGACGAGCTTCAAGACAAGTTCGGCCAAACATCAGTCGTACGCGGGCGCCTCTTCCAGCAGGCGGCACAGCCCAAAAAACGGACCTGATCCTTTCCCTCCTGCGGGAAAGCCCCCTATCCCTCTTCCTTTCTCTTCGGCGCACTGCTATACTCTTCCGCCATGAACATCATTATTATGAATAATAGGGCCAGTTTTCTGGTCAGCTTTTGGAGTGTGCTCATCTCCCGCCTACAGGAAGAAGGGCATCAGGTAACGTGCCTCGTCCCTGCGGGCGATTCCGAAGCCGAAGCCACCCTCAAGGGGTTTGGGGCGAGTATCCGCAACTATCCTTTGGACAACAAGGGGCTGAATCCAGTCCATGATTTAAAAACTTGCCTTGCCCTGTACAGGATCTTCCGTGAGGAACGCGCCGATATCCTGTATGCGTCCACCATCAAGTCGGTCATTTACGGTATTCCGATGGCAGCTTTGGCGGGCATCCGATCCCGCTACGCCATGATTACGGGGCTCGGGTATATGTTTGAGGCCAACACCCCAGTAAAAAAGATGCTCACGTATCTGGCCTCCTCCCTCTATCGTATTTCGCTTTCTTTTAGCGATGCCGTGTTCTTTCAGAATACGGACGATGTCCAGACGTTTCGGGATTGGCATTGCCTGCCGCGCGGTGCCCATGTCGTCATGACCAAAGGTACGGGAGTGGACACGGACAAGTTTGCCGTGGCACCTCTTCCCGAAGCCCCCCTTACATTCCTTCTTGTGGGAAGGCTTCTTGAAGCCAAGGGTTTGTATGAATATGCGGAAGCGGCCCGTCTGGTAAAGAAACGGTATCCCAATGCCCGTTTCCAGCTCCTGGGTGCTCCCGAAAGCTCCAGGGGCGGAGTCCCTCTTGAAACGGTCAAGGGATGGGAACGGGAAGGTATTATCGAATACCTCGGCGTCACGCGTGATGTGCGCCCCTATGTCGGGCAGGCGAATGTTGTCGTTCTCCCCTCCTGGCGGGAGGGCTTGCCGTGTTCGCTCATGGAAGCCATGAGCATGGGACGTCCCATCGTGGCAACCGATGTTCCCGGATGCCGGGACGTGGTCGTCGACGGGAAGAATGGTTTTCTCGTGCCTGTACGGACCCCCGAGGCCTTGGCAAAGGCGTTGGAGTCGTTTTTGGAGGATAGCGCTCTGACGGCCCGTATGGGGAAGGAAGGAAGGTTCATTGCGGAAACAGAACTGGATGCCCGCAAGGCTACCGATCTTATCCTCAGCGTCATGAAGTTGGTTTCGTAACGAGGATTCACTGGAGGTTTCCCTTGCTTATCAGCGGTTATCGCAAAGGGCTGTTTAAAGTTCTGGATGCCGTCTGCATCCTTGCGGCGCTCAGCATTACCGGGTGGTTTATGCTGCCTGCGGATCTTTCCGTTCTGGACGACTACACAGGGGCGTCGCTGTTCACCGTCGTCTCCTATCTTTTCTTCTTTTACGTGCTGGATGCCTATAACGTCGGGGCTGAAGATTTCAAGGACACCACAGGCCGGGTCCTCATAGCCTTCTTCCTTGGCGCCATCGCTTCCGCCTCCGCATTTTATGCGTTCCAGCACTGGCGTTTCGATCGCAGGACACTGCTACTGCTCTTCAGCTTGTGCCTTTTGTTCTGCCTTGGCTGGCGTGCGCTCTATTACAAGCACATCGGCCGCTTTGTGCATAAAGCCAGAATCCTGCTCATCGGGACCGACCGTGCCGGGAAGGTACGCCAGACCATTTCCGAATCCCTGACCGACGCCGACATCGTCGGTTATGTGGGCGACTGCGATAACGACAGGGAAATCCCCTATCTTGGCACCCCCATGCAAGTTGAGGAAATCGCCAAACAGCAGAACGTCACCATGATTGTCTTGCTGCCCGACGCCCCCATCGACGAAGACATCGCTACCGAACTGCTACATGCCAAACTGCACGGGCAGATGATCGTCGATGTCCGCTCCTTCTGCGAACATATGGTGCACCGGCTCCCCGTCTCACAGATCAGCTCCGAATGGTTGCTCACGGAAGAAGGCTTTTCGCTCAATACCCGAGGTTCCCTGCGCCGCCTCAAGCGGGCTTTCGACCTGTTCGCCACGCTCGGCCTGCTGATCTGCACATCGCCCATCATGCTTCTCACCGCCATTGCCATCCGTGTGGAATCTCCCGGCCCCGTCATTTACCGGCAGCGTCGCGTGGGCCTGTTCGGGCAGGATTTCACCGTCTACAAATTCCGCTCCATGCGTACCGACGCCGAGAAAAACGGTGCTGTCTGGGCCATGAAATCCGACCCGCGCGTCACCAAGGTGGGGAAAATCATCCGCAAGACCCGCATCGACGAATTGCCCCAGTTGTGGAACGTGCTCAAAGGGGAAATGAGCCTCATCGGACCTCGCCCGGAACGCCCTGAATTCGTCAAGGAACTGGAGAAGGAAATCCCCTTCTACAGCCTGCGCCACGCGGTCAAGCCCGGCGTCACCGGCTGGGCTCAGGTGTGTTACCCTTACGGCTCCTCCGTCGAGGATTCCCGCCGCAAGCTGGAGTATGACCTGTACTACGCCAAAAACATGTCCATCCTGCTGGACGTCCGGATCATCCTCAAGACCATCGGCGTGGTGCTCTTCCCCAAGGGTGCCCGCTAACCCTTCCCCTTCTCTCGTCAGGAAAAAGGCATACCGGAAAAAACGGTATGCCTTTTTTGTTTTCTCGGCACATTCTAACGCCTCAACGCCTCCAATCCCGCATTTATCATAGGGATACAGCTATCATGCGGTTGACGGACATCCCCGAAAAGGCTTCAGTGTGAAACAGGTACGGCAGAAAAAGAAGCCGTCCGTGCGGATGTGTCTTTTGCCAAGGACCCGTCTTGAACACAACGCTGACCAAAAGAAGGATGTATCCATGTTCAACCCAGAGGAAACCCAGTACGAAGTGCTGCGCCGCAGAGGCATCTGTCGACGTGATTTCCTGAAATTCTGCTCTATGGCGGCGGTTGCCTTGGGTCTTGGCCCAATGGGCCACCTCGAAATCGCCCACGCTATGGAAACCAAACCCTATCTGCCCGTTCTCTGGATCAACGGCCTTTCGTGCTCCTGCTGCACGGAATCCTTTATCCGTTCGGCGCACCCTTTGGCTTCCGACATCATCCTTTCCATGATCGCGCTGGACTATCAGGACACCATCATGGCGGCTGCGGGCGATCAGGCTATGGAATGTTTCGAAGAAGCCATCAGCACCTACAAGGGACGCTATATCCTCGCGGTGGAAGGCAATCCGCCTCTTGGCGAAGAAGGCATGTACTGCATCGACGGAGGGCGTCCCTTCATGGACAAACTCCAGCGCGGAGCCGCCGGAGCCAAGGCCATCGTCGCATGGGGGACCTGCGCCTCATGGGGATGCGTGCAGGCTGCCCGCCCCAATCCGACTCAGGCGACCCCTATCCACAAAGTCATTCACGACAAGCCGATCATCAAGGTCCCGGGCTGCCCCGCCATCCCGGACGTTATGAGCAACATCGTCGCCTACATCCTGACCTATGATCAAATCCCCAAACTCGACTCTCAGGGACGCCCAGAGGTCTTTTACGGCAAACGCGTGCACGACCAATGCGTACGCCGCGCCCACTTCGACGCGGGCCAGTTTGTGGAATCTTGGGACGACGCCGCGGCGAGCCTCGGCTACTGCCTCTATAAAATGGGGTGCAAGGGGCCGACGACCTACAATGCGTGCCCCGTCACCCGGTGGAACAACGGGGTTTCCTATCCCATCCAGTCCGGCCACGGCTGCATCGGCTGTGCCGAACAGAACTTCTGGGATCACGGTTCCTTCTACAGCCGCATCACCAACATTCCCCAATTCGGAACCAACACGACTGCCGAAACCGTGGGCGTGGCCGCCGTCGCCGGCATCGGTGCCGGCGTGGTGACGCACGCGGCCATCAGTACCGCCGTGCACCTCAAGCACCGCTACGGCAAGGACGGCGACTGCTCCAAGGAAACCAAGACCGCACAGGCTGAAAAAACCGCTTCCAACGATTCCACCCCTTCTGACAGGAACTGATCATGGCCTACGAATACACAACGCAGGGATACACCGTTAACGACTCGGGGCGGCGTCTTGTCGTCGACCCGGTTACGCGCATCGAGGGACATCTCAGGTGCGAGGTGAACATCAACGACGACAACGTGATCACCAATGCCGTCTCATGCGGGACCATGTTCCGGGGACTGGAAATCATCGTCAAGGATCGTGACCCCCGAGACATCTGGGCCTTTGTGGAACGCATCTGCGGCGTCTGTACGGGCACGCACGCACTCGCCTCCGTCCATGCCATCGAGGACGCGCTCAAAATCGACATCCCCGACAACGCGAACATCATCCGCAACCTGATGCAGCTGGCCTTATGGTATCATGACCACCTGGTGCACTTCTACCAGCTCGGCGGGCTGGACTGGATCGACGTGGTTTCCGCTTCCAAGGCCGATCCCAAGGAAACGTCCAGGCTTGCCCAAAGCCTTTCCCCGTGGCCGCAATCCTCTCCGGGCTATTTCGCCTCCGTAAAGGAAAAGCTGGTCCGCATCATCTCCACCGGTCAGCTCGGCATCTTCAAGAACGGCTATTGGGGGCATCCCGGCTACAAGTTCCCGCCCGAGGCCAACCTCATGCTGGTGGCCCACTATATTGAGGCTCTCGACTTCCAGAAAGACGTCGTCCAGATCCATACCGTCTTCGGCGGCAAGAACCCCCACCCCAACTGGTTGGTGGGAGGCGTGCCTCTGGCCCTCAACATCAATGGCAAGGGCGGGGCCGACGTCATCAACATGGAACGCCTAGAGCTCGTCCTGTCGATCATCAAGCGCTGCCGTGAATTCTCGGCGCAGGTGCTCGTCCCCGACAGCATCGCCCTCGCCAAGTTCTATCCGGAGTGGCTGCACCTCGGCACGGGCCTCTCCAACCAGTCGCTGCTGGCATATGGTGCGTTTCCGTCCATCGCCAACGACTACTCGCAAAAAAGCCTGCTCATCCCCGGCGGGGCAATCATCAACGGCAACTTCAATGAAGTGTTGCCCGTCGACCTGTCCGACGAGGATCAGATCCGTGAAGAAGTCGGGCGCTCGTGGTACACGTATCCCAAGGGCGTTACCTCCCTGCATCCCTATCAGGGCGAAACCGTGCCTCACTTCGAGCTTGGACCCGCCACCAAGGGGAGCAGGACGGACATCAAGCAGCTTGATGAAAACGCGCCCTATTCGTGGATCAAGACACCCCGCTGGCGCGGCAACATGATGGAAGTGGGGCCGCTGGCAAGGACGCTTATCGCCTACCAGCTCAAGCAGCCGGACATCGTCGCCCGCGTCGACGATCTGTGTGCCCGGATCGGGGCGCCCGTCACGTCGCTGCAATCGACTATGGGCCGCATCCTCACCAGAGCGCAGGAAGCGCATTGGGCGGCCGACACCATGCAGGTCTTCTTCGACAAGCTCATAACGAACCTCAAGAACGGCGACAGCACCGCCGTCTTCACCAACAAGTGGGATCCCGACACATGGCCGCAGGAAGCCCGCGGCGTCGGCTTCACCGAGGCTCCCCGCGGCGCGCTCGGGCACTGGACGGTCATCAAAAACAAAAAGGTGGACGTCTACCAGTGTGTCGTCCCGACCACATGGAACGCCGCACCGCGCAGCGACGGCGGCCAGCTCGGCCCGTATGAGGCCGCCCTGCTCGGCACGAAGATGGATGTGCCCAAGCAGCCGCTGGAAATCTTGCGTACGCTCCACAGCTTCGATCCCTGCCTTGCCTGTGCGACGCACGTCTTGGGGCCGGACGGCAGCGAACTGCTGACGGTCCATATGGACTAAGGAGAACGCCATGAACGAACCTATTCAGGAAGGGAAACCCATCTATGTCTTCCAGCTGCCGATCCGCATCTGGCACTGGAGCATGGTGCTCTCGTTTCTCGTGCTTATCCCTACGGGGTACATCATCGGCAAGCCGTGGCATTCGCTGGACGGCGACCCGACCTATCTCTTTTACATGGGCTATACCCGCATGGCCCACTTCATCGCCGGATTCATCATCACCATCGGCCTGCTCTGGCGCATCATCTTCGCGTTCTTCGGCAACAAATACTCCAGACAGGTTTTCATCATTCCGTTCTGGAGAAAAAGCTGGTGGCTGGACCTGCTGTCGGACTTCCGCTGGTACCTGTTTCTCGACAGGACCCCGCGCGAGCACATCGGGCACAATCCGCTGGCCCAGCTCGGCATGATGACCTGCATCAACCTGCTCATCATCATGATCCTGACGGGCTTCGGCATGTACGTCCAATCGTCCGACTCGGTCATCCTCCAGCCGTTCCATCTGGTGGTGGACTTCATTTACTGGATCGGCGACAGCGGGCGGGATCTGCACAGCTACCACCGCTTGGGTATGCTGTTCCTCATGTGCTTCATCATCATTCACTTGTATATGGTCATCCGTGAAGAAATCATGGGCAAATCCACGCTCGTCTCGACCATGTTCAGCGGATTCCGGCTGCTGCGCTCAGGAAAGGGAGGCTGATCATGGAACGGATCGTCGTATTGGGGCTTGGCAATATCCTCTATGGGGATGAAGGCTTCGGCGTCCGGGTCGCGGAACGGCTCTATTCGCGGTATGCCTTTCCCGACAACGTGGAAATAGTGGATGCCGGAACACAGGGGCACCCCTTGCTGGCCTTCGTGGAGCGGGCCACGCGCCTGCTGTTGCTGGACGCCGTGGACTTCGGGCTCCAGCCGGGGACCACCGTCGAGAAGGACAGCACAGGCATCCCGGCCTATTTGAGCGCGCACAAGATGAGCCTACACCAGAACAGCTTTTCCGAAGTGCTGGCCCTTGCGGAGCTGAAGGACTGCCTCCCGGAGGAAATCCGGCTGATCGGAGCCCAGCCTCTGGACATGACCTATGGAAACACGCTGAGCCCCCTGTTGCTGTCGCGGCTGGACACGTTGGTGGACATGGCGCTCCATCAGCTTCATGCATGGGGCGTGCCCGGCCGTCCGGCGTGTCCCGAATCCGTATTCCAGAACCCTGAGATCTCGCTTGAGCGGTATGTTCCCTTGCCTGCCTGAGCGTCCTGCACGCTGACCCAAAGAGCGGGGAGAGGAAAACTCTTCCCGCTCTTTTCCATGCCTGCTCAAACACCAACGGGGCACACGGCGGATCGGCCACCGCTCTGGTGCAAGAAGTTTCCGTCCCCCACACTGACCGCTCCGCCGCAACAAAACCCTCTTTCCCCGCACTGTCCGCCTCTGGACATTCCTTCCACCCTACGGGTATGAGACATAAAAATATCCGATAGGGAGACTAAGGAAGTGAACATAGACGGAAAAGCGTATCGGACGATCTGGCTTGATGAGGCGGATCGCCTGCATGTTATTGACCAGCATGTGTTGCCCCATCGTTTCGAGACGGCGACGATCATGTCGTTCAGTGCGCTTTGTGACGCCATCCGGAACATGCTCGTCCGAGGTGCGGGGCTCATCGGCGCAACAGCCGGATACGGCATGTGGCTTGCCGCCTGCGAAGCTCCCGCGAAGGACACTGAAGCTTTCGACACGTTCATGTCCGACGCCGCAACCGCCTTGAAGCGAACCCGCCCCACGGCCTCCAATCTGGCATGGGCCGTTGACCGCCAGCTTGCCGCCATGACGCGGGGACGTTCCCCGGAAGAAAAGCGGCATATCGCCAAAGCTACAGCCCAAGCCATCGCCGACGAAGACGCCGAGGCGTGCAAGCGCATCGGCGAACACGGAAAAACGCTGCTCGAAGCGCTGGCGGCGAAGAAAGCGAACGGGGGCCCCGTCAATATCCTCACACATTGCAACGCGGGCTGGCTGGCCTTCGTGGACTACGGGTCGGCCTTATCCCCCGTGTACGCGGCGCACAACGCGGGACTTCCCGTGCATGTGTGGGTCGACGAAACCCGTCCCCGTAACCAAGGTGCAAGCCTCACGGCGTGGGAGCTCTCCCGGCACGGCGTGCCCCACGCGCTGATCGCGGACAATGCGGGCGGGCATCTCATGCAGCACGGGCAGGTGGACATCGTCATCGTCGGCGCGGACCGGGTTACCCGCAGGGGCGACGCGGCCAACAAGATCGGTACCTATCTCAAGGCACTGGCGGCGCACGACAACGGCGTTCCTTTTTATGTGGCGCTCCCCTCCTCGACGTTCGACTTTTCCCTTGATGACGGCGTGGCGGAAATCCCCATTGAAGAACGCGGTGCTGCGGAAGTCCGCATCATGAGCGGGAAAACGCCCGACGGCAGCGTGCTTGACGTCCAGATTTGTCCGGACGAAACCCCCGCCCGAAACTGGGCGTTCGACGTTACCCCGAATAGGCTCATCACAGGGCTCATTTCCGAACGCGGCGTCTGCCAGGCTACTCAAGAAGGCATCGACTCCCTGTATCCCGAGTCCACAGGAACGGCACGCCATGACCGCTGAACCGATTGACGGCGTCGTCAAATACCAAGCGAGCCATACAAGGGGAGACGTCGAGACGTCCCTCCGTACCTTGCCCGCTGGAATACGCGAAACGGCGCTTGATGCGCTGACGCTTTTTCCCGAACTGGATGCGGCGCGCACGACGCTTCATGACGCGGGGCTCATCGGCGTTTACCCTTCCGGCACCGGTTACGGGAACATCTCTTTGCGGCTGGCGGGGAACCTGTTTCTCATCAGCGGGAGCGGAACGGGCTCCAGCCGCCTTCTGGGAAAACAAGGTTACAGCCTCATCCGCGCGTTTGACCCCCTCGAAAATACCGTGGCATCCTTCGGCCCCGTCCAAGCCTCTTCGGAGTCCATGACGCACGGGGCCGTTTATGGCGCGGCCAACAAAGCGCGCTGCGTCATCCACATCCACAGCCCATTCCTCTTTACGTCCCTGCTGGCGGAAGGCTTCCCCCGGACTCCGGAATCCGTCGCCTACGGAACCCCCGCCCTTTCCCGCGAAGTGGCACGCTTGATCACGGAAGAGCTTTCTCCTTCCGAAGGAGTCTTTGTAACGGCCGGGCATAACGAAGGTGTTTTCGCGTACAGTGAGAGCATCGCCTCCACCCTCAACCTCATTCTTTCCCTGAACATGACAAAGGACTGATCATGGACATCAAAATAGGCATCATCGGCGGCAGCGGCCTCGACAACCTGAACATTTTTACCAACGCGCGGGACACATTTACCGGCACGGTATGGGGCGAGCCGTCCTCGCCGCTCCGGGAAGGCGAAATCGCGGGCATTCCCGTGGCCGTATTGGCGCGTCATGGGCGCAGCCATACGATTGCGCCCTCTTCAGTCAATTACCGGGCTAACATCCAGGCACTCAAAGATGCCGGATGCACGCACATCCTCGCAACGACGGCGACCGGTTCCCTCCGGAAGGAAATCCGGCGCGGCGATCTCGTCATCCTCGATCAGTTCATCGACTTCACCAAACAGCGGAAAATGACGTTCCACGATTATTTCAAGCCGGGCCAGCCCGTCCATGCGCCCATGGCCGAACCGTTCGACGCCTCTCTTCGCCAAATCCTGATCGGCGGCTGCCGCAAAAACGATTTCCCTTTCCATCCCACCGGAACCGTCGTCACCATCGAAGGCCCCCGCTTCTCCACCAAGGCGGAATCCCGCATGTTCCGGATGTGGGGGGCCGATGTCATCAACATGTCCGTTTCCACGGAAACGGCGCTTGCCAATGAAGCGGGCATCCCTTATGCCGCCGTGGCGATGTCCACGGACTACGACTGCTGGAAGGAGGACGAAGCCCCGGTAAGCTGGGAGGAAGTGTCTCTCGTCTTCAAGCAAAACGCCGAAAAGGTGACGACGCTGCTGGTTGAAAGCGTCCCCGCCATTACGCAGGCCGCGTTGAAATAACTCCATCCGCCGCCTTAACGCCCGCAGCATACGCACGGCAAAACAAAGACAGCCCGGAATCCTTTCGGGCTGTCTTTGTTTCTTTCTGCGAAGCAGCAGGTCCTAGTGGAACCACCATTCCGAGCCTTCCGGCTGAACCGTCGTTCCGTGATAGGCAATCATCACGCCTTCGTTATCTTCGTTACGGTGGCAATATCTTTGGGCGAAGCGAATGGCGGTTGCCTTGTCCACATTTTCCGCAATCATTCCCGCATTCTTGTTTTCCGCATTCTTGCGAGCGACAAAAATGACGTCATAGGTCTTATTGTCCATCTGTCCTGTGCTCATATCGTCTCCGTTCGGATGAAAGCTTGAAGAAGCACCGAGACCATCCGGGAACGCACCGGGTGAAGGCTTCTCTTTGCATGGTTCTTTTTTGAGCCTGTTTGCGTGCACTTGTCAACCCTGCCGGACGAGCCCCTTTTCCCTTTTGGTCAGATCACCTCTCCGTGCGCGGCATATTGTGTATGGAATACCGATTTACAATCTTTCAACCTAGTTACTTTATTTAATAAATAGAAAAACAATTAGTTCTTGTCCTTTGCGCCACAATTGTCTATGACCGTAGAGCCGTACCTTGGTTGCCCCTTTGCAGGCAGCCGTTTTGACTACATCAATCGTATGAGGGGAGGAGATTATGTCAAAGAAACATTCCAAAATGAGCCTTCCGGTGCAGATGGTCATCGGGCTTGTCCTTGGCGTCATCGTCGGGAGCATGACTTCCGCCGAGTTTACCGCCGCCTACCTGCGCCCGTTCGGGCAGCTTTTCATCACCCTGATCCGCATGGTGGTCGTGCCTCTGGTCCTTGCCACGATTATTGCAGGGGCCGCGGGCATCCATGACCTGAGCAAACTGGGGCGCGTCGCCACCAAAACGCTCGTCTACTACTTCCTTACCACGGGCGTAGCCGTGGCCATCGGTTTGTTCCTCGCCAACATCATGCAGCCCGGCATTGGGCTGGATCTTTCCACGAAAGGCCTGGAGGCAAAGCAGATTACGCCGCCCAGCCTGATCCAGACCCTGCTCAACATCGTGCCTATGAACCCCATAGATGCCCTCGCCAAGGGCAACATGCTGCAGGTCATCTTCTTTGCCGTTATTTTCGGCTTTGCCCTGAGCTCCCTCGGCGAAACGGGCAAACCGCTGCTCCGTATTTTTGAACTCATCGGCGACGTGATGATCCGCATGACCAATATGGTCATGATGTATGCCCCCATCGGCGTGTTCGGCCTCATTTCCTACACCGTCAGCCAGCATGGCCTCAAGGTGCTCCTGCCTCTCGGCAAGCTCATCCTCGTCTCGGCCATCGCGTCCGTCCTACACGTCATCATCTGTTACAGCCCGCTGGTCAAATATGTGGTCCGTATCCCGCTTCCCACGTTCTTCCGCGGCGTTTTCGAACCGTGGCTCATCGCCTTTACGACGTGCTCCAGCGCGGCGGCCCTTCCCACCAACTTGCAATCCGTACGCCGCCTCGGGGCCTCCAAGGGCGTTGCCAGCTTCTCCATCCCGCTCGGCAATACCATCAATATGGACGGCACCGCCATTTATATGGGCGTCGCGGCTGTTTTCGCCGCCGAAGTGTATGGCATCCCGCTGACCTTGAGCGACCAGCTTACCGTCATGCTCATGGGGCTTCTCGCCTCGATCGGCACCGCCGGCGTCCCCGGAGCTGGCCTTATCATGGTCAGCCTCGTCTTCACCCAGATCAGCATCCCGCTGGAAGCGTTGGCCCTGATCGCTGGCATCGACCGTGTGCTCGATATGATCCGCACCTCCATCAACGTTCTCGGCGATGCCACGGGTGCCCTGCTCGTTTCCAAGCTTGAAGGGGATCTGAATACGGAGCCTTTCGCGGAGAATGAGGATGTCAGTGAGCTGAACACCGGCACGGAAACCTTCGAATAATTCACCGCAACATCTTTGGTATTGAGGCGTCTTCCCCAAAAGGAAGACGCCTCTTCCTTTGATCCGGCTCAGTTGCGGTAGAAACCAACACTATTGATACTGCCCCATGCCATATGCGGACTTTTGCCGACCTGGTGGAGGCTACACCGCTCGACCGGAATACGCTTACGTGATATGTATGAAAAAAACGGGGAGGAGCATGGCCTGTTTCTTCCTGTTTTCCCCGTCCGGTTTTGTCCATTGTGGTCAAGGCCATTCCCCAACGGACGGGTTTTCCGACACTGAACCGTGAGGGGTACTCATGGGTAAAGAAAATAAAGAAGCGTTGCAGGTTACGAAAGAAATCATCGTCAAATTCATCGAAACCCAGCGTATTTCTCCGAGCAACTTTGCGGAACATTTCCCCGCCATCTACAAGATTGTTCTCGATACGCTGGAAGACAACGCGACACAGGATGACACCAGTGAACGCTGAAAACTCTCAAGAACTACTTGAAGAAAAAACCGGAACGGCGACCGACGCACACGCGGCAAAAGTTTCGGGGCTCTTCGCCCGTATCGTCAAATGGTATGATCCGCTAAACAGGCTCTTAAGCCTGGGTTTGGACCAAGGCTGGCGAAAATGCCTTGCCGATGCCGTACTTCCCGGGCAGGCGGAAGGAAAGCGGGTTCTCGATCTTGCTGCGGGTACGTTGGATGTTACATTAGCGGTGCGCAAGCGCCACCCCGCCGCACAGGTGCTAGCAATGGACTTTTGCCCTCCCATGCTGGTGCATGGACAAAAGAAGCTTTCGGGAGAAGACAAAGACTTCGTTCTTTCCGTCGGGGCCGACGCACGAGCCCTGCCTCTCCCCGACGCGTGTATGGACGGCCTCACCATGGCTTTCGGCATCCGCAACATTGCCCCCCGCTCAGCCTCCTTCGCGGAGATGGCGCGAGTCCTCAAGCCCAGAGGCCGGGCCTGTATCCTGGAATTTGGGACGGGAAAGACGCGTATCTGGCTCGGCATCTACAATTTCTATCTGAAAAGGATATTGCCTGTCGTCGGCAGGCTTTCCGGAGATCCCGGTGCCTATGCCTACCTCGCCAGGAGCATCATCGAATTCCCCTCGGCGGATGCCTTGAGCGATGAAATGCGCGCGGCGGGTTTCAAACGGATTTACCATATTCCGTTGTGTTCGGGCATTGTCTGCCTGCATGTGGCGGAAAAAGGATAGAGGCATTGCTGCGGCAGGAAACACAGGAATCATGCAGACTGGTTTGCTGAAACAAGGAGAGGACTGTGAAAACATTTTTCTTTTTTGGCGACTCCATCACTCTGGGGGTCAACGATACCCTTGCCGGAGGCTGGATCGGAAGATTCGCCGGATTGGCGTCCCAGCGCGCCGGCCTTCCCGTCCCGCCTTCCACCTTCTACAATCTGGGCGTCCGCAAACATTCGAGCCTTCAAATCCGAGAACGCTGGGCTTCCGAATACCGCTCCCGTGTCAATGACGCCACCGTGCCCTATTTGATTTTCTGTTTCGGCACCGTAGACATGGCGGCTCCCAACGGCAATGTCGCTGTCCCTATGCAGGAAAGCACCCAAAACGCCCAAGCCATTCTTTCCGAAGCGCAGATGGAAGCTCCGGTCCTCATGATGGGGCCTCCCCCGGTGAAAAACCCGGATCACCTGGAACGGCTGAACAAATTGAACGAAACCTATGCCGGGCTCTGCCTCGATCTCGGTGTCGCCTATCTTGATCTTCTCAAAGGGCTCCCCGCCGTATACGTCGCCGATCTGGATGACGGGCTCCATCCGGGAAAAACGGGAAACATGCTGATTGCCGAACAGCTTCTCAATGCCCCAATCGTACAGGGATGGATCCGAAGCTGAACCGCCCATACCCATAACAAAAGCGCCCGCTCATGATGCATGAGAGGACGCTTCATTGTATTCCTCCAAAGCAGTCTGTGCCGGGAAGCGGGAAATGCGGAAGCGATGGGACAGGCACAAAAGCCTTTGAAAGGGAAGGACGTACTCAGCACAGGCAGAGCGAGAGAAGGGAGGGAAAGCTTTTTTCAAAACTTTTCCCTCCCTTCTCCATACATATCTTTCAACGTTAAAAGGGGCTAGGCTTCAACTTCCTCGCCGTTCAATTCCGCACGGAACTTGCGAGACAGACGGAACACGACCACCTTGCGGGGAGGGAGCGTAATGGTTTCATCCGTTTGAGGATTGCGGCCCTTGCGCGCTTCCTTGTCGTAAGCCTCGAATTTCCCGAATCCGCTCACCAAGAGGGCATCATCCTTCTTGATGGCCTGCTTCATCAGACCAAGCAGAATTTCCACCGTGTTCTTCACATCAGCGCGATTTCTGTCGGTCTTCTCATAAATGGCTTCTACAATATCCGCTTTGGTCAGTGCTCTGTTCATAGTTCCTCCATACTTCCCAAAATGTTCGAGCATCCAGAGCATTCCACAAGTATCGTTTCCTCCGCGAGACATTCCGTCGCAATGCCCTTTGACGAAAGGCCTCTCTTGAGGAGAACTGGAGACTCTTCGTTGTTGCCGACTCCCAAATATGCTTTTCTCAACGCCCTGTGCAACCCGTCGTCGCTCCTATCGGGCCCCTACACAGTTTTTTTGTAAAGAAAAACAGGCAAAACCACTTTTCTCGCTCCTTTTCGGACACATCTTCCCCCAAAGACGCACTATCACTCGAAACGAGGTTTGCCTGTTCCTAAGTATACTCTCTATTTATCTATAGTTCAAGAAGATTGCACGCCTACAGCGGGAGAATATGACCCTTTTCTGCTCATCCTTGAAATCGTCGGTTATAGTTTTTCCCGGATGGCGTCAGCAAGGGCCGCCATCTCCTGCATATCTTGATATGCTCCCTGCGGCCACGCCGTATAACCGTCATCAGCAAAACGAGGAATGAGATGCCAGTGCACGTGCGGAACTTGCTGCCCCGCAGCGGAATAGTTATTCTGAACGACATTCAGACCTTCCGCACCCGTCGCCTTCATAACGGCAGAGCCCACCTGCTTCATAGCAGCAAATAACGTTTCGCCTATACCAGCGGGCATATCGAACAGCGTTTCCATATGCGCCTTAGGAACAAGCAGAGTATGTCCTTTGTTGACGGGGCTGATATCCAGAAAAGCTATCAGCTCTTCGGATTCAAAGACGGATGTGCAAGGGATATCCCCACGTGCGATTTTACAAAAAATACAATCTTCATGTTGTGATGCAGGCATAGCGGCTCCTTTTTCTTACCTCGGGCTCGACCTCCACGGTGAACTGTGGGATAGTCTCTGAACAAAACACTGTGTACAAATCGATAAGCGCCAAGGTATACCAACACTTATCGTCTAATACCAAACAAATCAACAGGTATGAAAAAAAACTCTTCCACGGGACGCCATGCGCGCGAGTGCCTTTTTCCGGTCGGCAACCCCGGCGCATCAGCCCCGCGACAGCGTCCCGCCATCGTCCCTTTCTTTTTGCCTTTTGCAGGCTGCCCACATCGTTGCCTCTTTTGCGCTCAAGACAAGCAGACGGGGCACACGCGACCTTCTGATTGCCTACCATACCCACAAGCTCTTGCCAATCTTTTGTCCGAGTTAGAGACGCATCACATGGAGCGGACGGCCTCTCGTCCCATCGAATTGGCCTTCTACGGCGGTACGTTCACCGCTCTCCCTGAACGCCTCCAGATGGAATATCTGGCGTTGGCCATGCAAGCCAAAGAAAAAGGCATCGTATGCCGGGTCCGGTGTTCGACGCGCCCTGATGCGCTCCGCCCGGATCGGTTGCAGGCATTGCGCCATGCGGGACTGGATCTTGTTGAGCTGGGAATACAGTCATTCCATACCGAAGCGCTGTTGGACGTGCAACGCGGCTACAATGGCGATAGGGCACGGGAAGGCTGCCGTTTGATCAAGGAAAGCGGCCTCAAACTCGGCATCCAGCTACTCCCCGGTATGCCCGGCTCCACTCCGCAACGCTTCTCTGAAGATGTGGAAGAGGCCCTTGCGTTTTCTCCTTCCTGTTTGCGTTTTTATCCCTGTCTCGTCGTGGACGGTACGCCGCTGGCGGAACGGTGGAGGATGGGCCAATATGCGCCCTGGGAACTGGACACGACCATAACCACCCTCGGGAAAGCCCTTGCCTCTGCATGGGCACGGAGAATCCCCGTCATCCGGTTGAGCCTCGCCCCGGAGCGCGAACTGGATGAATCCGTATTGGCGGGGCCCCGCCACCCGGCACTCGGCAATATCATCCAAAGTGAAGCGCTGTTCGAAACGGTCCGTTCGCATTTCGCTTTGAACGGCTTCCTGCCGCCGGATGAACTCTTCTTCCCCCAATATTGCCAAGGCTTTTTCTCTGGCCATAAGGGGAGCCTGCTTCCCCGCTGGGAGAAACTCGGCATTCAGCCCTCATCCATCCAATGGGTTGAGGGTGAATATGCTTCGTTGCGCTGGAACAAGCCCTTAGAAGAGGTGTTATCATAGGAACGAGATCCTTCATGGGCTCTGCTCTCCGGAAAATACCCACGAAACGGCCTCTCTCAGAGCTTGCCTTGTGTGGCAGGTCTGTTATCATTCTTCGCTTGCGTTGCTGAGGTTTGGCTTTTTCTTTTTTCGACTGGCTGCCCAACATGCCGTCGGCTCTGCTTGCCGGAGACCGTACGAGACAATCCTTCGTAACGCCTTTGCCGTTTTTTGTTTGAGAAAATTTCCGCTCCGTACCGGGCAACCATCGTGCTATGTCGATTCGGCTTTCCGATACCTATCAAATAGGGACGTTCCCGGAGCCCGGAGTTCTCGTTTCACCTTTTCACTTTTGGACATCACATGACCGAACAAATGCAAGAGGCCAAGGCCACCCCGGCTGCCCAGAAGGCCAAAGCCAAGTCTCACCCCTCCAACACCATCCAGACGTCTTCTGAAATCATCTCCGTCGACGAGCCCGAAAACGCCCTCCCGGAAGTCTCCCTCGCCGATCTGCCTCAATTGCTTCAGACAGCCTGCGCCAAGGCTGGGTGGAACAGCCTTATGCCCGTGCAGTCCCGCGCTCTCCCCTATCTGCTCGAAGGGAGGGATCTCATGGTCCAGTCCCGTACGGGCAGCGGTAAGACGGGAACCTACCTGCTTCCGCTCATGGCCCGCCTGAACCCGGCCATGCCCGCCGTACAGGCGCTCATTCTCGTTCCGACCCGCGAGCTTGCCGTTCAGGTGGAACAGGAAGCCAAAACGCTTTTCAAAGGGAGCGGCTTTACCGTGGCCGCCGTCTATGGCGGAGTCGGCTACGGCAAGCAGATGGACGCGCTCCGTCAAGGGGTCAGCGTTGTTGTGGGGACGCCAGGCCGTGTGCTTGACCATCTCCTGCGGCGCACGCTCAACCTTGATCATATTTCCGCTCTGATTTTTGACGAAGCCGACCGTATGCTTTCCATCGGCTTCTATCCGGATATGAAAGAAATACAGCGGTACCTGCCCGAAACGTCCATCCATGCGATGCTGTTCTCGGCTACCTATCCGCCCCATGTGCTCAAGCTGGCGGGAGAATTCCTGACCGATCCCCAGATGCTCTCCCTGTCCACGACGCAGATCCATGTGGCGGAAGTCCAGCATCTCTATTGCGAATGCAAGAGCATGGAAAAGGATCGCACGCTGATCAAGATTCTGGAAGTCGAAAACCCGGCCTCCGCCATCATTTTCTGCAATACCAAGGCTACGGTGCACTTCGTGACCGCCGTATTGCAAGGTTTTGGATTCAACGCCGACGAGTTGTCCGCCGACCTGTCCCAGAGCCGCCGCGAAGATGTCCTTTCCCGGCTGCGCAAAGGCACCATCCGGTTCCTCGTCGCCACGGACGTGGCCGCACGCGGCATTGACATTCCCGAACTCTCCCATGTGTTCCTCTACGAGCCGCCGGACGACAGGGAATCCTACATCCACAGGGCAGGACGCACCGGGCGCGCCGGAGCCGCCGGTGTGGTCATTTCCCTCGTCGACATCATGGAAAAAATGGAACTCCAGCGGATCGCCAAGTATTTCAAGGTACCGCTCACCCAACACATGGCCCCTACGGACGAAGAAGTCGCCCATGCGGTCGGTATGCGGGTTACGGCCCTCCTCGAAGCCCGTTTCCGGCAGCTCAACGGGCTGGAACGCGAACGCATGAAGCGTTTTGAGCCGCTGGTGCAAAGCATTGCGGAAGATCCGGAACAACGGCATTTGCTGACGCTGCTTCTCGATGATTGTTACCAGAAGAGCCTCAACCCCACGGCATTCCTTCCGGCGGGTACGCCGCGTAAGGAATCGGAGGGTGCAGCGCGGCCCCCCAAGCCCCATACCGGCGGCGGGCGGCGCGGCCCGCGGGAAAACGGTCCTCGCCGAGAAGGCGGCCGACGCGAAGGCCAGCCCTTCTCCAAGGAAGGCAAGCGCGAAGGCGGCCGCGGCTTTAAGGGGCGCAAACGTTCTTCCGACAAACCTTCCGACTGATTCCGGAGCGGATTGTGCCAACAGTCTCTCAAGGCTCTCTGCCCGATATGACGGAAGAGGTGCTGGGAAACTTCTCCGCCATACTGGAAAGTATGGATTTTGCCCAGGAGCTCGAGCTCCTGGGCATACGGAAACTGCATTTTCGCCAGAGAAAACGGGCCATCCGGGAACTGCGCGCCATGGTTATCGGCCTCTGGCGTCTTGGGCTGAAACGCTCATTCCCCTCCGATGGCGAGTTCCTCTTCGAACGTTTCATGCTTGGGCTATACGAACAGGCACATACCAATAAAGAACGGGAACAGGCCAACGCCTTTGATCTCCTCGTGCGATCGTATATCGACAAATTCGGGGAGCGCGGCGATACGGACTTTACGACCGTAAGCGGGCATATCGTTTCCCTCTTCCGGCGCAAGCCTGGAGACACTGCGGCACAGCGGCTCAAGCTGGCCCTGCTCATGCGGAACACCTATACCGATATCTTTCGCCATCTTATCTGAGCAAACGCGTTTTCACACACAGCGCTCCGAAAGAGAGGACGTCATGCGCGTAATCATCATTACCTCGTCCAGCAACCGCAGCGGCGGTACACGCCAAGCAGTCTACCAAGCCCAGGGGTTGAGCGAACGGGGCCATGATGTGGCTCTCTGTCTCCCCCATGATTCGACGCTCTGGGAATTGCCCAATGCGGCATCCAATCCCCTCTGGAATATGTTGCCGGAAGAGCCGGCGCAACACCGTGCCTATGTGGAAAGCCTCTTCCCCTCGCCGGATACGCCGACCATCGTTCACGCCTTTCACAATAAGGCTGTAAAACGCGTTGCATGGTGGGGCCTGTTTTGGCGGAACCGGAAGCTGGCCTGCGTCGCACATCGCGGCGTCATATACCGCCCGGGTAATCCCCTCCCCTACCTTTCGCCTTCAATGAAGGCCTTCCTTCCCAATTCGGAAGCCTGTGCCCGGGCAATCAGCTGGTGTTGCCCCAAGTACAAAATCCACGTCATCCCAAACGGCATTCCCGATGATCGCGTGATTCCCACGCGCCCCGCCTCCGCCGTAAAACAGGAACTGGACATCCCCGAGCAAGCCCTTATCTTTACCTATGTGGGAAACAATAATCCTGCCAAGGGGATAGAACCGCTTCTGAAGGCTTTTTCCTCCGCTTGCCTTGACGCGTATCTGGTCATGGTGGGAGCCAACCCCGATCTCTGGCTTCCTCTCTGCGATACGCTGGGAATCCGAGAAAAAGTCCGTCTCATAGGGCAGACCGAACGCGTCAGCGATTACCTCCAGATAGCCGATGCATTTGTCTTCCCTTCAAAGAATATGGACTCGGCTCCCAATACGCTTCTCGAAGCCATCCGCATGGGGTTGCCCGTAGTGGCGGCGACAGTGGGCGGAGTTCCTGAAATAGCTCAAAATAATGGGCTGCTGGTTCCGCCGGATGATACGGAAGCCTTAACGCGGGCCTTACAGGAAATGGCCTCTGATCCTGAGCGCCGGAAACTGTGGGGAGCGAACAGCGCCCGCAGAGGGCAAAGCTACTCCGTCGAAGCGCGATGTGTCGAATTGGAAAAAATATATCATTCCGTCCTGTAACCTGCTCTCGGAGCAAAAGGAAACGTTATGGATCTGTTGCAGAGCATCGGAAAAACGCCGCTGATACGGCTCGCCAAACTGACCGCAGGTCTTGACGCGGAGATTCTGGTCAAAGTCGAATCCCGCAACCCGGGCGGCTCCATCAAAGACCGTGCCGCCCTCCGTATGATTCAGGGGGCTCTCGAAAAGGGCACCCTCAAGCCGAACGGAACCATTGTCGAACCGACCAGCGGAAACACCGGCATCGGCTTGGCGGTCGTATCCACATGCATGGGGTTCAAGCTTATCCTGACCATGCCGGAATCCATGAGTGACGAACGCAAAGCCCTGCTCCGCGGTTTTGGGGCGGAACTCATTCTCACCCCCGCCGCGAAGGGTATGGGCGGGGCCGTTGAGGAAGCCCAGCGGCTGGCCGCCACGAAAGACTATGTACTTCTGGATCAGTTCTCCAATCCGGATAATGCGGAAGCGCACTACCGCACGACGGGTCCGGAAATCCTCTCGGACGCCGGAACGGTGGATGCCTTTGTTGCGGGCGTCGGCACAGGCGGAACCATCACGGGGACAGGGCGCTACCTGCGCGAACACCTTCCCTCGGTGGGGCTGTTCGCTGTCGAGCCTGCGGAATCGGCCGTCCTTTCGGGCAATCCCGCAGGGCCGCACCTTATTCAAGGCATTGGCGCCGGTTTCGTTCCCGCGTTGCTGGATCGTTCCCTGCTGACCGAAGTGCTGCCTATCCCCGGCCTGGAAGCCATCAAAATGGCCCGGCGCGTCATGACGGAAGAGGGCATTTCCTGCGGCATTTCATCCGGCGCCAACGTCGCGGCGGCGCTTCTTCTGGCGAACAGACCGGAATGGAAAGGAAAGCGCATTGTGACGGTTCTCCCCGACACCGGCGAGCGCTATCTCTCCACCCAGCTTTTCAAAGCGTAACCGCTGCCATCTCCCAATCACTCAAAACAAAAAGGACGGCGTTTCAACGAGCCGTCCTTTTTGTTTTGAGCTGTCACATTCGCTTATCCGCTAAAAATCCGCCGAGTCCAACAAGAGCGTTACCGGCCCCCAATTTGTGAGGGAAACGTCCATGTCCGCAGCGAACACACCCTGCTGGACTCGTCCCGGCAGCCTGGATCGCACATCTTCCACAAAATGCTGAAACAACGGTTCCGCCACACCCGGAGGCGCCGACAGGTGGAACGAGGGGCGCCGCCCTTTTCGGGAGTCCGCATACAGCGTGAACTGGGAAACCAGAATGATTTCTCCGCCGGCTTCCTCTATCCCTCTGTTCATCTTCCCCTCATCATCAGGAAAAATGCGGAGCCCCACCATCTTTTCGATCAGCGTATTCCAGAGCTTGCCGCCGCGCAGATCAATCGTATCCTCCGGGCCAAAACCAACGAGGACAACCAAGCCCTTGCCGATGGATGCCACGTTCTGACCTTCAATGGTGACTTTTCCCTCACGGACCCGTTGAAGAAGCAGTCTCATGCGTTTCCGTCCGTCTTCTCGGGTTCGCCCTGCGTTTTTGCTTCCTTTTCTCCGATTCCAGCCTCCGGAGCGGAAACCTCTTCCTTCGAGGTTTCTTCGGGGACAAGCTGTTCTTTATCCTGTTCCGTGTCGCTCTTGTGCAGTTCCTCTTCCCGCAGGATGCGCCGCAACACTTTGCCGACCATCGTCTTCGGCAGTTCCTCACGGAATTCGATCAAGCGAGGCACCTTGAAGGAAGCCAGTTTCTGGCGACAGAAGGCCACGACTTCCGGTACGGTCAGATTCGCCCCTTCCTCCGGGACGATATACGCCTTGACGGTTTCACCACGGGAGCGGTGATTAACGCCCACGGTAACGGCTTCCCGAATTTTGGGGTGAGTGTGGAGGACTTCATCGATTTCACGAGGATAGACGTTATAACCACCGACGATGATCAAATCCTTTTTACGGTCGACAATGTAGAAATAACCTTCTTCATCCATGTAGGCGATATCGCCGGTGTACAGCCAGCCGTCGCGGATGGTCCGGGCGGTTTCTTCCGGGCGGTTCCAATAGCCCTTCATAACCTGCGGCCCCTTGATGACCAACTCCCCGATCTCATTGTGAGCCAAAACCCTTTCACCGTCTTCCGTGTCGACAATACGGGCGAGGGTTCCGGGAACCGGCACACCTATGGAACCCGGCTTCTGCTTCCCAAACACGGGGTTGGCATGGGTAACGGGCGAAGCCTCGGTCAGCCCAAAGCCTTCCGTAATGGGCGTGCCCGTCACTTCTTCAAATTTCTTCAGCCATTCGACAGGCATGGGGGCTGATCCCGAAATACAGAATATGATATGGTGCAGATCGTACTGGGCCAGATTCTTCTGCTGCAACAGGGAAATATAGACGGAAGGAGCGCCGATGAACGCCGTGAACTGGTACTTTTTGAATGCCTCCAACATGTCGGCGGGGACATACCGCGGCATGGGGACCACTCGTGCGGCCATCCTTGCGGGCAGCAACAATGTAATCGTCAAACCGAACACATGGAACAAAGGCAACAGGGCCAGAAACACATGTTCCTTTTCCGGGGGCTGCTGAATGATCGCCATCAGCTGGGTAAGGTTGGCCAATAGGTTCGCGTGGGTCAGCATGGCCCCCTTGGAAAGCCCCGTGGTCCCCCCCGTGTACTGCAACAAGGCGATGGTCTCATGAGCATCCGTCACTTCCACGCTCAGGCGCTCGGTCGTTTTGAAAAGGTCCTTCCACGCTACGACCTCTTTTCCGTCAAACGGAACGGGAACCCATGTACCCTGCCGCCGGGCCGAAAACGGCTGCAGCCAGCTCAAGGGAAATTTCAGCGCATCACGGACACGCGTCACATAACAGACGTCCAGTTCGAGCTGTTCCCGCAGAGCCGCGATCTTGGGCCAAAAAATATCGAGGGTGATGAGATGTTTTGCGCCGGAATCCTTGATCTGATGCGTCAGCTCGGATTCCATATAGAGAGGGTTGGTCATGACGGCGACCGCTCCGGCCTTCATGACACCCCAGAATGCGATAAATGTCTGAGGGAGATTCGGGAGCATGATGGAAACGCGATCTCCCGGCCTGACCCCGCGCCGCCGGAGCGAAGCGGCCAGTTTTTCAGCTAATTCTTTCAATTCCTTATAGGAAATATGCGTATTTTGAAAGACGATGGCTTCACGCTGTCCGTATGTTTCCGCCGCAGTGTCGAGAATATTTTGCAGCCCTCCCTCGGGGATGACTATGTCATGCGGCACACCTTTGTCGTAAGAAGAAAACCAAGGACAGTCCATGCCCTGCTGAAGGTCGCTCATAACGGCTCACGATGCGAAAAAGGTTAGAATTACCCCACGGAAAGGGCCCGTACTGCTTGTTACACCAACATACAAAGTTTTACAAGAACGACATGGAACTTTCATTCAACCCAGAGGGTTATCTGTTATTTTCAGTATACTTGTCGGGATATTAAATTTTACATAATTTTAAGTTTTATGCATCTCTATTGCCACGAAGCCCCGTAACCACGGCGACGGCCTTTATCCCCAGCCGTTCACCTGTAAAACCAAGCCCTTCCTCCGTCGTCGCCTTCACATTTACCGCTCCCATGTCCAACCCGAGCAGCCTTGCCACATTCCGCCGAATCATTTCCCTATGCGGGCCGACTTTGGGAATCTGAGCAATGACAGTCAGATCGACATGGGTAATGTGCACATTGGCCTTCTGGACGTGTTCCAGAACCGTGTCCAGCAACACAGCCGAATTGACATTGTCGAATGCAGGATCGGAATCAGGGAAGAATGTTCCGATATCCCCCGCCCCGATACACCCAAGCAAGGCATCCATCAACGCGTGCAGTAAGACATCTCCATCGGAATGGGCCAGCACATCCGGCGAACCGGCAATGGGCACCCCCCCCAACCGCATAGGCCGGGCAGGCTGTCTCGCTTCATTGCCATCAGCATACTTATGGACATCATATCCGTAACCGACACACGGGATACGCTCTCCTGTCATCCGCAACATTTCCAAATCCTCGGGCGTGGTAATTTTTTTGTTTCCCGCTTCTCCCTCCGCGACATGCACGGCGTGTCCGCACAGTTCAAGCAAACTGGCGTCGTCAGTGACAACCCAGCCTTCCTGTTCCGCACGCTGATGGGCAGCCCGCAGAAAAGCGAGGGAAAAACCTTGCGGGGTCTGAACCGCCATCAGATGTTTCCGATCAGGTGTGGCAACGACCTTTTTTTCTTCATCCATCACTTTAATGGTATCCACCACGGGAATGCCGGGGATACATGCGGCGACACACTCCCCCGAAGCTTCACCATGCAGCCCGTCCAGTATCCGGTTGACCAGCACGGGCGAAACAAACGGCCTTGCCGCATCGTGGATCAGGACCTCCATGCAATCATCCGGCAAAGCGGACAAGCCGTTTCGGACGGAGTCTTGACGCAACGCTCCGCCAGCGACAACCTTCCAAGGAATCCCTAGGGACGCATTCCGCATCAGGCCCGCTACCCGTTCGCGCTCTTCGTCGATGCACGCTTCCGGAAACACGAAAACAAGCCCCTCCACGCGCGCGCATCGGGAAAAGACGAGCGCCGATTCCCAATACAACGGAGCGCCTTTCCAATCCAAGAATTGCTTGGCAAGCCCCCCTGTGACCGAAGCCAACCGGTTCCCCTGCCCCGCCGCGAGAAGAAGTGTCCACGCCATGAATGACCTCACTTGTGTGCTGAATGCGAGAAAGCCCCGGTGAAGTCTGCATATGCAAAAACCGTCACCGGAGCCTCAAATCGGGAGTCGGACTATAAGCCGGGTTCTGTACCACTCCGCCCTTGCGGGCGGCATGGCGACTGTCATTCCTCTAGGAGCACAGTTACCTGTACCCTCAAGCAACCTACCCGGAAGCGTTGATCGGGCCGATCCGCTTCCCTATTTGGTCTTGCTTCGAACGGGGCTTGCCGAGCTCGTCACGTCACCGTGCCGACTGGTGGGCTCTTACCCCACCGTTTCACCCTTACCGCCCGAAGGCGGCGGTTTGCTTTCTGTGGCGCTCTCCGAGGATCACTCCCCCTGGGCGTTACCCAGCGTCCTGCCCTGTGAAGCCCGGACTTTCCTCTCCGTCCGTCACACCGAAACGCGACGGACGCGGCGACAATCCATCCGGCTCCCGAAAACTCAAAAACTATTCGGCGTGGTGCGCCATTTCATCAGCCGTCTGGTTGGTCTCTTCGTTGAAGTGCTCCACCCAGTAAATCAAGCGCTGACAGTTGGGGCAATTGATGATCTTATGGCCTCCCTGCAGTTCAATGAACGTCTGCGGGGGGATCATGATCCGGCAACCGGAACAGACCCCGGCAGTCACGGGTACGATCACGGGATGGGACAGACGGCGGCGGATGAACTCATAGCGGTCAAGGACGGGACGCGGCACAGCGGAGCCAGTTTCGGAACGCACCTGAGCCAGCTCATCCAAACGCTTGCGGGCTTCGTCCTGCCGAGTTTCGAGGCTGATCTGCTTGGCTTCCAACTCGGCCTTGAGGTCGGCCCATATAGCGTCGACTTCCTGCAGCGCGTTGTCCTGATGCAGCTTTTCTTCCAACAAGGCGGCGCGTTCCTCTTCACGGGAACGGTTCACCTTTTCCATATTGTCCATTTCCCGGGCCATAGCCTGATATTCCCGGGAATTGGATACCTGCATCATCTTGTTCTTGCTCTTCTTGATGCGGCTGCTGTCGTCATCAAGTTCGCCGGTGATGCGCTTTTCCTGTTCCTTCAAATGCGCAAGCTTTTCCAGCACCCGCTCACGCTGCGTGTTCGTGGCGGCGAAACGGTTTTTGAGATCTTCCAATTCTTTCGGGGCCTGTTCGAGTTCCATCTCCACGGAATGGATGGCATCGTCCACGCGCTGAAGGGCCACGAGTTGGCGGATTTGTTCGAGATAAAGGCTCACAACTCTTCTCCTGAAATCTGATAACGGATTACGCCTCAGTCTGTGGGGGAAAACGGCGCAAGAGGATCCTGCGCGGGCACGAACTGCACGGCGACATCAGACACATTCTCTTTCAATTGCAGGGCAAAACGCCGCATCATCTCTTCTTCAAGGCTGAAATGCCCCACATCCAGCACTGGAAGGGGAAGATCAAGCGCGGTATGATACTTCAAGTCACCGGTAATGAGCAAGTCCGCGCCACATGCAGCGGCCTCAGGCGCAAGCGAACTTCCCGATCCGGGGCAGATGGCAATGCGGCGGATGCGCTCAGGCAAGGCCCCAGCCAAGCGGGGGCAACTCCCCACCAGCCATAGGGCCAACATTTTTTTCAGATCTTCCGGGGTTATGTCAACCGCACAATCGCCGACGACGCCGAAGCCGCAGGCATACGAACCGCCGCCCCGCTCCATTGTCCCCGTCTGTTCCAGCACGGTCAGCGGCAAGGGCATTCCATGCCCTGCCTCGCCATCCTTCGTGTCAGAAGAAGGGATGCGGCAAAGCCCCAGCTCGTCCGCCAACCAGGAAACCGGACCCAAAGGATTCGCATCGAGGGACGTATGCGCCGAATACAGCGGCACATCGGCCCGAAACACCAGCGAAAGGACTTCATGGTAGCTGTCCAGCCGATCGGTGAACCGCCCCTCCATCGTCAACGGGTGATGGGCCAAAATCATTTCAGCCCCCCCGGACAACGCGATGCGGATGGATTCCGGCGTCGGATCAAGGCACACGGCGAGGCGGTTGATATCCTGCCGTGCGGAAGCGACCTGAACACCCGACCTATCCCACGGCGCGGCGATCGCGAGCGGTGCCGTCCGTTCAATGAGCGCAATGAGTTCCGACTGTTTCATGCTTCCAATTCCTCTGTCTTGCCGAACCGGCGCATCCTAGCTGTGGTTGACTGGGTTCTCGCGCAGGTACCGGACAGCGTTCGCAAAGAGTGCGGTTCCGGGCACGGCGACCTCCCCGCGCGTCCAGCCGGGATGGTTGGTGGCGTGGTGGAACGCTTCGGGGTGCGGCATCAGGCCGAGGATATGCCCGGTCGGGTCCGTCAGGCCGGCAATGGCCAGTGGAGAACCGTTGGGATTCCAAGGATGCTCCTGCGTGGCTTCGCCCGTTTCAGGATGCGTATACTGCAAAGCAATCAGGTTTTCGTCCTGCAACCGCTGCAAAGTCGCGGCATCGCGGGCCACGAGTTTGCCTTCGCCATGACGGACAGGCATCGGCAGCACGCCGTGGACAGCCAATCCTTTGGTGAAAATACACGGGCTGTCGGGGTTCGGCTTGAGCTGGACCCATCTGTCCTCATAGCGGGCGGAGTCGTTATGGCTGAGGGAAACCTGCCGCTCAAAACGCTTCCCGTCCAACGCGGGGAGTACGCCGAGCTTGACGAGCAGCTGGAATCCGTTGCAGATTCCCAGCACGAGGCCGCCCGCATCGACGAACCGGTTCAAGCTGTCCAGCAGAGGCTGGCCTTCCGCGTCGGAAAGATGCAGCCAGCGCTGTGCCGCGGCCTGTGCCGCCCCGAGATCGTCGCCATCAAGGAATCCGCCGGGGAAAACAAGGAACTGATACTCGCTCAGGCGGACCTTCGCAGCCACAATGTCGGAAAAATGCACCACATCAGCCCTGTCCGCACCGGCCAGACGTGCGGCATGCGCTGTTTCCTGATGCGAGTTGGTGCCGTATCCGGTAATGACCAGCGTGTTGACCTGACTCATTGTCCACCCTTTTCCTGCATAAAAATTAAAAGCTTACTTACTGAAAAAGCGATAACGCGCCTGCATGATCCAGTTGGGTTCCCTCGCCAAGAAAAAAAGGGAGCCGGTCTGGAATGGGGGATTTACTTTATGCGGGTGTTTCTTTTCAGTCAATGGCTGTTTTTTTTCTGAAAACGGCCTATAGTTGGCGGATATTGTTTGCGTGCATCTGAATGGCCTGCTGAGGAGCAGAGGAATTACGGCTTTGGAACAGACGGAGCGTCCCCACATTTCCCAATCAAAGGCGTTGCTTTTGTTACAGAACCAGCCGCATGTCGACCCGCTCAGGCGGGCTTTTTGTGTTCGCGTTCTCTCCTTTTCTGATGTATCCTGTTTCAGAGCGAGTTTCGTACACTGTATCCCCTCCGTCACGGCGGGAAAATCATAACTCGAGGTTTTTCATGAAGACCAAGTTTATCTTCATCACTGGTGGCGTCCTTTCCTCTCTCGGCAAAGGGCTTTCGGCGGCTTCCATCGGCGCGCTGTTGAAAACGCGCGGGCTGACCGTGACCATCCAAAAACTTGATCCCTATATCAACGTGGACCCCGGAACCATGAACCCTTATCAGCACGGTGAAGTGTACGTTACGGATGATGGGGCGGAGACGGACCTCGATTTGGGGCACTACGAACGCTATCTCAATACGGCGCTCTCCCAGAAAAACAACACGACCTCGGGTTCCATTTACTATAAGGTCATTACCAAGGAGCGCCACGGCGACTACCTCGGCGGAACGGTGCAGGTGATCCCCCATATCACTGATGAAATCAAAAACGCCATCCTCAGCCTCGCCAAGGATGAGCCCGAAAACCCCGCTCCCGACGTCGCCATCATCGAAATCGGCGGCACGGTGGGCGACATCGAAGGCCTCCCCTTCCTTGAAGCCATCCGCCAGCTCCGCTCCGAACTGGGCCGCGACAATTGCCTGTACATCCATCTGACGCTCGTGCCCTATCTCCGTTCCGCCGGAGAACACAAGACCAAGCCCACGCAACACAGCGTCAAGGAGCTCCGTTCGATCGGCATCCAGCCTGACATCATCCTCTGCCGCTGCGAAGAGCCCGTCCCCGCCGACCTCCGCGCCAAAATCGCCCTGTTCTGCAATGTGGACAAGGACGCCGTGTTTTCCGCCGTGGATGTGAGCAACATCTACGAATTGCCATTGAAACTCTATGAGGAAGGGTTGGATCAAAAGGTCGCCATCATGCTGCGCCTGCCTGCCCGCAACGCCAAGCTTGAGCCGTGGGAAGAGCTGGTCCACAACGTCAAGAATCCGCAGGGCCGGGTCACCATCGCCATCGTCGGCAAGTATGTCGAACTGAAGGAAGCCTACAAGAGTCTTCACGAAGCCTTGGTGCATGGCGGCATCGCCAACAGGGTCGCCGTGGATCTGCGCTATGTGAATTCCGAAGAGGTGACCGCCGAAAACGTCGCAGAGACCTTCAAAGGCGCTGACGGCATCCTCGTGCCCGGCGGCTTCGGGTACCGCGGCGTCGAAGGGAAAATCGAATCCATCCGGTATGCCCGTGAAAACAATGTGCCCTTCTTCGGGATCTGCCTCGGTATGCAGTGCGCGGTCATCGAATTCGCCCGCCACGTCGTCGGCATCGAGGAAGCCAACTCCGAAGAATTCAACCCGTTCGCCAAGGACAAGCTCATCTACCTGATGACCGAATGGTACGATTTCCGCAAAAAGGCCGTGGAGCGCCGCGATGCGGAAAGCGACAAGGGAGGGACTATGCGCCTCGGCGCGTATCCTTGCGCCATTTCGGAAGGGACGCACGCTTTCGAAGCCTATAAAACGGCCAATATCAACGAACGCCACCGCCACCGCTACGAATTCAACAATGCCTACCGCGAACGCCTTGCGGATATGGGTATGGTTTTCAGCGGCCAGTCCCCCGATGGCACGCTGGTGGAAATCGTTGAAATCCCCGATCACCCGTGGTTCCTGGGCTGCCAGTTCCATCCCGAATTCCAGTCCCGCCCGATGAAGCCCCATCCGTTGTTCAAAGACTTCATCCGTGCGTCTTGCCTGGCTCGCAAGAAGTAGACTTCCCTTCCATAATGCTTATTCCTTTGCGGTCATTCCGGCGACAAAACCGGAATGACCGCAAGGTCGTCTCCAAGCGAGAACTCCTTTCAACGCTAAGGAATGCCCATGATGACATCGGACGAACTCTATGGTCAGCTTCGGAAGGACCACTTTATTTTTGCGGGCCCCTGTGCCCTGGAAAGTTTCGAATTGGCTCTGGACACGGCGCATGCCGTAGCCGAAGCCAGCAAGGAAGCCGGACTGTTTGCCGTCTTCAAGAGTTCGTGGGATAAGGCCAACAGGACCTCAGGGAAAGGTTTCCGCGGTCCGGGCCTGGTCAAAGGCATGGAGTGGCTGGCTCGGATTAAAGAGGAAACGGGGTTGCCCGTTGTGACGGACATCCATCTGCCCGAACAGGCCGGACCTGTAGGTGAGGTAGCGGATATCCTTCAGATTCCCGCTTTTTTATGCCGCCAGACGGACCTGCTCTTGGCGGCGGCGCGGACGGGGCGCGTCGTCAACGTCAAGAAAGGCCAGTTTGTGGCTCCGTGGGATATGGGCCCCGTGCGCGATAAAGTGGCCGCGGCTGGCAATGACCGCGTCCTTTTGACGGAACGGGGCTCCTCTTTCGGATACAATAACCTCGTGGTCGACTTCCGTTCCATACCTATTATGCGGGCATTGGGCGTCCCGGTGATCTTCGACGCGACGCATTCCGTTCAGCTTCCAGGAGGGCAAGGCAGCTGCTCCGGCGGTGAACGGCATCACGTGCCCACATTGGCCCGTGCCGCCGCAGGGGCGGGAGTGGACGGCATTTTCATGGAATGCCATCCGGATCCCGACAAGGCCCTGTGCGACGGCCCCAACAGCTGGCCCGTAGCCAAGCTTCCGGCGCTTTTGAAGCAACTTTCAGCCATATGGAACATTCCTTATGACTTGTAATACTCTCTATTCCGATGGGACCGGGATATCCGGCCACTCTCCCACTCCCCGGCGCGAATCGATTGAAAGCCTCGCCAAGCACATCCGGCTTCTCGTCCTGGATGTGGACGGCGTCATGACGGACGGCGGCCTCTATTATGACGCCAACGGGCTGGTCATGAAGCGATTCCATGTCCTCGACGGCATCGGCATCCGGCTGGCTAAAACGGCGGGTATTGAAGTCGCCGTCCTGTCGGGCATGGATGTGCCCTGTGTCGTGAGACGGCTGGAAGTCCTTGGCGTGACCGAGTATCATGGCGGGGCCGACAACAAATGTACTATTCTGGATGGGATGCGCAAACGGATGTCCCTTGAGTGGCAGGAAATCGCCTACCTTGGAGATGATTGGGTCGATCTCGCACCAATGTCCCGCGTGGGGCTGCCCGCTGCCGTCGCGAATGCCATGCCGGACGTCAAAAAACTGGCGAAGTTCGTGACGCAAAAAGAAGGCGGATGCGGCGCCGTCCGGGAATTTGTCGACTTGCTGCTGACTTGCCAAGGGAAACGGGAAGCTCTGCTTGAGCACTGGATGCGCTTGGAATGAAACGTTCACGAATCCTGCTTATTACCGCGCTGGTGGCGCTTCTCGCCGGAGGTTGGTACGTCGCGAAACGTGGCGGAGAAACAACGCTGATCGGCAGATTGCTTGATGTCGCCAACAAGGGCGGCATCAAGTCCCTTGACGGGGCGAAGCTTCAAGGCAACGCCACGCAATCCGGCAATCCGCTTGAGGAAGTGGCTGGGTTGGCCATCAAGGGGATCAATCTGTTCCAGGGAAATAAAGGCTTGGAGCTGTGGCGTCTCAAAGCGAGCTGGGCCCATATGTCCCAGAACGGTGACACGATCGATGTGGACAAACCCGTCGTCCGTTATGCGCTCGGCGAAGGCTCCGCAAGCAACCCCGACGACGATGTTCTCGATGTGCAGGCCCAGCTGGGGAGAATCACCGACAACCAGCGTTTTCTCACGCTCTGGGATGATGTCGTCATCACTCGCTATGATGACGTCATCACCAGTTCGCGCATGAATTACGACGCCAATAAACGCCTCATGACCTTCCCCGAGGGCGTTGCGCTTGAAAGCCCCACGGCATCCGGGACGGCCACCTTTTTTACATGGGATCTTGCTACCAACGAAATGCATGGTTCGGGAGGCGTGCTGGTCGTACTCAAGCCCCGCCCCGACGCCCCAAACGCCAATGCAACACCTTCTCCGCGCGAACCGCAAGCCAATCCACAGCAAGAATAGCCTCAGTCTGCAAGGAAATAAGCCCGTCATAGATCCAACGGTTTACAGCTAGGAAAACATCATGAAAAAACTTTTTTTAGGTATAACCACACTGAGTTTGAGCCTCTTCTGCTCCGCCCCGCTGTGGGCGGCGCCGGTGACGCCCCCAAAACCCGCCAAGAATGTTGAAACGCGGATCACATCCGATCAATTGACCTATCTTGCTGAAAAGCAACTTGTCATCTTTGATAAAAATGTCCATGTGGTACGTCCCGACATTGAAATATGGGCCGATAGGATCACGGTTTATTTGAAGCCACCCAAAGGCGACGCCCAGAAGAAAGAAGGCGAAAAAGGCGGTATGCCTGCCGGAATGGCAGCCGGTGACGTCGATCGCATCGTCGCCGAACGGAATGTGCGCATGAAGAGCGAAAACCGCAACGGAACTTGCGCGAAGGCAACCTATACGATGGATGACGGCGTTCTTCTCATGGAAGGCGATCCTCGCCTGACTGATGGCGAAAACACCGTTACCGGGGAAACCATCAAGTACTTTACGGAAGAAAACCGCAGCGAAGTCATGGGCGGGTCCAAGAAGCGCGTCGAAGCTGTCTTTTCCGGCTCTAAAAACTCCAGCCCGATCCGAGGGAACCGCTGATGGCCCGATTGTCCGGCGTTGACTTGCGCAAATGGTACGGCCAACGTGAGGTCGTACGCGGTGTTTCCCCCGAAGTGAACCAAGGGGAAATCGTCGGTTTGCTCGGCCCGAACGGGGCGGGCAAAACCACTTCGTTCTATATGCTGACCGGGATCATCAAACCGTCTTCCGGGCGAGTTCTCCTTGAGGATCAAGATATTGGCACGTGGCCGCTCCATGAGCGCGCACGTGTGGGCATTTCTTACCTCCCGCAGGAGAGTTCCGTCTTCAGAAAACTTACGGTGCGTCAAAATCTTCAGATTATTCTGGAGCATACGGGCCTTTCCCGTAAGGAGCAGAAAGAAAGGGCGGATGTATTGCTTGAAGATTTCGGTCTCACCCGACTGGAAAAATCCCACGCCATGCACCTGTCCGGAGGAGAACGCCGGCGTCTGGAAATCGCCCGTGCGCTTATCCGGGAACCGAAATTCGTCCTGCTCGACGAACCGTTTGCCGGCATTGACCCTCTTGCGGTGGGTGATATCCAAGGTTTGGTGCGCGCCTTGCGCGATCGTGGGATCGGAGTTCTCATCTCTGACCACAATGTCCGTGAAACACTGACGATTTGCGACCGGGCCTACCTCATGGTGCAGGGGCAGGTCGTTCTTTCCGGGACACCGGAAACCATCGTCAATAACGAACAGGCCCGGAGCGTGTATCTTGGAGAAGGTTTCTCGCTCTGAGACGCCATATTCCGTCATTCTCTGTGATTATAAAAAAAGATCGTGTGCTCCGGTACCGATCTTTTTTTGTGAGTTGAATACGATAACCAGTCTTTTTCTCATTTCTTTTTCATCCAATAAACATCTCCGAGAAAAGAACAGAGAAAAAAAGCGTCCCTGTTCTTGCAACATCCCTAAGCATGTGGCATAATCCCTGCATGTAAGGCATAAAGATGCCCTGTTGCTCTTCGCCTGACGGTTACCGTCGGTTCCCCTCCTCATCACAAGGTGTACCTGCGGGTTGGACAGACTCTTATGACAACGGGATATTTGCATGGCATTGGAACTCAGACAGCAGCTTAAACTTTCACAACAGCTGGTGATGACACCACAATTGCAGCAGGCTATCCGCCTATTGCAGCTATCCCGCTTGGAGCTTGTGGAAACGGTCCAGCGCGAGCTGCTGGAAAACCCGTTCCTCGAAGAAATGCAGGATGAGCCATCCAACGAGCCGCCCGTAGAAGTCCGTCCCGAATCCCCGCGAGATGAGCCTACATACGATCGGGAAGTGGCCCGCTCCGAAGACTGGGAAGACTATCTCGGAGAATTCGCAAGTACCCCGCAGCAAGTCCAGCCCAGAGACTATGAACTCCCCGAAGAAATGAGTTCTCTGGAGGCCAGATATGCCTCCAGCCCCACTCTTGAAAGCCACCTCATGTGGCAGCTCCGCCTTTCCTCCCTCTCCGATGACCAGAAAGAACTCGGTGAAATCATTATCGGAAATCTTTCTTCTTCCGGCTACCTTCAAGCTTCTCTTGAGGAAATGGCGGAGATGGCGCGGGCGGATTTTGCTGGCGAGACTTCGACCGCCGAAGCGAAAGATAAAGCATGGCCCACTGTCGAAGAGGTGGAGGCGGTCCTTAAGGCCATCCAACTATTCGATCCGGTAGGTGTCGCCGCCCGAACTCCGCAAGAATGTCTCCTCATCCAGATAAAAGCATTGGGATATGACAGGGATCAGGTACTTGTCGATCTCGTGCGCGATCATCTTGAAGATCTGGAAGCCCACAGATACAAGCCCCTGCTCCGCAAATTCCGGCTGGATATGGATGAACTCAAGGAATATTTGGATATCATCCAGTCCCTTGATCCCATGCCCGGAGCGAGTTTTGGCGAAGGCGTGTCCACCTTTGTCAGCCCTGACGTCTTTGTTTACAAGGTGGACGGGGAATTCCTCATTGTCCTTAATGAGGACGGCCTGCCGAATCTGCACTTGAGCCCTGTGTATGATAACGCATCGGAAAACGCGTCAAGCAAGGAAAAAGAATACTTCAACGAAAAAATCCGTTCCGCGGCGTGGCTTATCAAAAGCCTGCACCAGCGGCAGCGGACATTGTACAAGGTCGTCGAAAGTATTGTGAAACACCAGCGCGGCTTTTTTGAGGAAGGGATCAGCAAATTCAAACCGCTTATCCTGAAAGACATCGCCGATGATATCAACATGCACGAATCCACGGTCAGCCGCATCACGACCAACAAATATGTGGCAACGCCCTTCGGCGTGTACGAACTCAAATTCTTTTTCAACAGCGCGCTAGAGCTGGATGACGGAAGCCAGGTGGGTTCGGAGAGCGTCAAGGCGCTCATCAAGAAATGCATCAGCGAGGAAGATCCTAAAAATCCTCTCTCCGATGAACGCATCGGCGAAATTCTCAAGGAACACTTGAAAGTGAACATAGCCCGGAGAACGGTAGCCAAGTACCGGATGGCAATGGATATTCCGTCCTCGTCCAGGAGAAAGGCCCATTTTTAGCCGTTCGAGGCCGCTTGAGAACCCTTGACAGGACCCCTAAAAGGCTGTTGTAAAGAAGCCATGCCTGACAAAGCAATGTCCGTTGCGGATATCTCGGTATTCGCTGTGCGGACCGGTTATCAGCCAAAGGAGGCTTCATGCACATTTCCTTTACTTTCAAGAATTTCGAGCCGTCTGAACATTTGCGTAAGTATGCCCGCCGCCGTATGGAGAAGCTGGGAAGATTCTTCGGCAAGAATCCCGCTCTTGATGCGCAGGTGAATATGGCGGTCGATAAGTTCCGCCAGCGCGTGGAAGTTCAGCTTACCGGTGACGGCATCAACATTGCCGCCAGCGAAGTCTCGGAAGATATGTATGCCTCCATCGACCTCGTTCTTGATAAGCTGGAAGCTCAGGTCAAGAAGTTCGTTTCCCGTAATAAGGAAATCCATCGTAAGGGACGCGCTAACGATATCGATGTGTACACATTTGAAGTGACGGAAGAAGATGGAGAACGCACGATCACCGGGCGAGACCATTTTTCTCCCAAGCCCATGAGCCCCGACGAGGCGGCCATGCAGCTTGATGCAAATGACTTTGAATTCCTCACGTTCCTGAATTCGGAAAATGATCGCATCAATGTCATCTATCGGCGTAAGAACGGTAACCTTGGACTGATAGATCCCATCTTCTAGGGCTTGTGCCGGTACACAAAGCGATTTCAACAAGCCCGTCCGGGGAGTCTCCACCGGACGGGCTTCCTGTTACTACGGAAAATACCATGACGGATCAGCCTCTCCTTCCTGAACATGCCGCGGAAAAGCCGACGGACTCCGCTTCTGAATGTCCCAAAACGAATGCGGATAAGCCGATTTTCATCATCACCGGCCTCTCCGGCGCGGGCAAAAGTACTGTGCTCCATGTCTTCGAGGACATGCGCTTGTTCACAGCGGACGGGGTGCCTCCGGAACTCATGCCCGAAATGGTACGCCTTCTGCAAAGTTCCTCCGTTGAGCCGTCTCATGGCATAGCTCTCGGTTTCGATCAGCGGCGCAGCGAGTTCATGGCCGAACTGGATCAGGCGCTGCATCGGCTGTCCGGCATGGGATTCCGCACAAAGATCCTTTATCTGGAGGCGGATCCGGCCGTCATCATGCGGCGCTATGCCACAACCCGCCGTCCCCATCCGCTTGAACGGGAGGGGGTCGGTTTGGAACAAGCCGTACGCGAAGAAATGGAACGCCTTGCCCCCGTCCGGGAAATCGCCGATAAGGTCATCGACACATCTTCCTTTTCCATCCATGACTTGCGGCGGATCATTCAGCGCAAATGGAACAGCACCCTGGAGCGGCTTCATACCATCAAGGTCAATCTCATTTCCTTCGGATTCAAATACGGCGTCCCCCGCGAAGCGGATCTCGTCTTTGATCTGCGTTTCCTCCCCAACCCCTACTTCGTTGAAGAGCTGCGGCCACAAACGGGAAAAGAGAGCGCCATAGCCGAATATGTTTTCAGTGAACCTTCGGGTAAAGAATTCAAAAAGCGGCTTATTGATTTTTTATCTTTTCTTCTGCCTCTTTATGATGCTGAGGGGCGCTACCGCATCACAATCGCCTTAGGATGTACGGGAGGGAAACACCGTTCCGTGGCGATGACTGAGGCACTCATGCGGGCACTCAAACGGCAAGACTATACTGTTTCCGTGGAGCATCGGCATATGGAGCTCGGCTGATCCGCTCGTTTGGGGTTTGCTTTTTCCGCTTCGAGGCATTAGAGATACGGCCTGTCATTACACACCAATGCCATAGGGAATGTGAACATGCTGCCTCTCGAAACCCTCGGAGCGTTTTTTGTTACCGCCATAGTGATGGGGCTGGCCCCCGGACCCGATAACATTTTTGTTTTAACCCAGTCCGCCCTGTATGGCTTTCGGGCCGGTATCGTGACCACGTTAGGGCTGATGACCGGGCTCTTCGGGCATACGGCAGCCGTTGCCCTCGGCGTTGCGGCACTGTTTCAAACATCCGAGATGGCCTTTACAGTCCTGAAATGTGCAGGGGCGGCCTACCTGCTGTATCTGGCATGGCTTTCTTTCCGTAGCGGCGCCTCCAGGGCATGGCTGGAGCAAAGTACATTTCCCGGATACTGGGCCCTGTATCGGCGGGGTGTGATCATGAACATTACCAATCCCAAGGTCACACTTTTCTTTCTCGCCTTCCTTCCACAGTTTGCCAAGCCGGAACTCGGGAATGTCCCGCTTCAGATCGTCACCCTTGGCCTCCTCTTCCAGCTCGCTACGCTGGCCGTCTTCGGAGGCGTTTCATTCCTTGGCGGCAGGCTTGCCGAATGGTTCAACGCTTCCATCCGAGGTCAGATCATTCTCAACCGGATCACCGCCTGCATCTTCACCGCATTGGCGCTCCTGCTTATCTTCTCTTCCCGATGAGAAAAAGCCCCGTCATGCGGGGCTTTTCTTCTTTGTAGCTCTGAACTAAAGTGCTAAAAACCGCTTGATATTGCGGTAAAAAATATTCTCAAGAGCGCTCTCCGGCAATCCACAGACTTCCGTTCGCAGCATTTCCACCCGGTAATGATGGAATGGCGCGTCGCTCCCCCAGAAAACCCGTTCGCTACCGACCGTATTGTAGGCCTCGCGGATTTTGGTGTGCATGGGCATACCCGATGTTTCGAGGTACACATTGTCGTGTTTCTTGGAAAGATCAATGGCGGCCTGAATATAGATGCCGTTTCCATGTCCCATGTGGACCATCACGATCCGTACTTTTGGAAAATCTTCCGCAAGCTGAATAATGCTGTGGGGAAGGGAAAAAGGTGGATGCCCCGAATGGATGAATACGGGCAAATCCATCTGTTGCGCCACTTCCATCAGAGGATGCACCACGGCGTCATTAGCCGTAAAGGCATTGAGAAGAGGATGCAGCTTAATCCCCTGAAAACCGTGCTCACGGACTTCGCGGACGACCGTTTCGACAGCCTTGTCCCCTTCGTAGGGATAGGATGATTATTTAATACATCTAAATGATTAAATTTATACCTCAGCAGATGTGTCAAAATGTGCCTAAATAGGCCGTAAATATGTGTCAAGATATGTGTCCAAAAACTTCCCCTCCCAGTGGTGTTTGGGAGGGGAAGTTTTTACAAACAAATTTTAAACTCGACGATGCGCCGCGCGGGGGAACGATTCCGGACTCAGTGCCCAGTCGTATATAGCGTCCATAGACGGCGGGGGTTCCTTCTTCTTCCTTTAGTTCCCTTGGCATCAGATACTCCTCAAGGATGTCTTCCTTGTTGCCGTCACCATCTGAGTCCCTGCACAAATGTAAGGCAATGCAAACCGCTCTATCGATGTAGTTAAGCAGCTCAACATGCCCCGGCGTTCTGAAAAGCTCTTCCGTTAAGCGGGGGCAACGCGTGATCATCCAGTCGAGAGCAACATCCCAAAGAGGATTTTTCTAAAGAATCTTTTTTATTCGACTCTACGTATTTCCATGCCTACCCCCACACGCTCTGGAACTCCTCGTCCTTCTGCCGGGCCTTCGGCGTCATGCGTGCTTTATCTCCCCTACTCCATCCGCTGTTCTCTGGCCCGTTCACGCTGTGAAGGACGATACGGGCGCATCCTGTCCCGTAACGCCGCCCGATGTCCTACGGGCGGATCAACATGTCAGTTTTTCCCTCCTTCCTCATCTTGTCGTTCCATTCCACCTTCAAGATAAAACACCGTTCCTACTATAAGGACCCTTTGCCTCTCGGCACATGACTGTGCATCCGTGAAGGGCCGAATCGGACAGTAGCCCATGTTACCCCAAGGACATACAATGCCGCAAAGATGCCTGCCGCAATATCCCACGGCCATGGTGCGGACAACGCCAACCGCATAATCAATGTTCCAATCGCAAACCCAGAGTTCCGGAACACCGCATGGAAAATGGGCATGAATTGATGTGAAATGAGGATGAGCGCAATATCCGCAAGGATCATAATTGTGTAGATCGATTCAAAAAAAGGCATTTTTTCGCCAGTGTTGGCGAAAATAAACAAATCGCGCGCCATAAGCAATATGAACAAAAACACGAGCACAAGCGAAACTATTTTTTTTGCTATGACATAGCGTTTCTGCTCTTTCAGATTGACCATATAATTCTGATGAACCCGCAAGCGATGATAAAAACCAAGACAAACGAAAATCACTAGAGCCCCGGTTCCCGCCGATGCGATATGGAACAGTGTTTCGGGGTTCAGAAAACTGGCGGGTTCGGGCAACTCTGAGAGTTCCTTGAAGGCGCTTCGCAGGAGTATCAACGCCATCACTTCAAACTGTTTCCCCAGTGACTGAGAAAGTGACTCGGAAAGGGTGAAGATGAGTGCCAAAACCTCCATCCCAAGTATAAGCGTAAAGGCAAAATGAATCGCCTGAAAATGCTTCATAGGGACAATATGAGCACATGCGGATGGAAGTATCCCTAGCCTGTTCAGTTCGATGGCAAACAAGGCAAGAAGGTAAGTGAAAAAAATAAGTATAGCGATGCTTCGTACACAGCGTGGATCTTCCCATGCCTGATGCACTCGATCATAAAAACGAGCAATAGGTTCCAGTTTTTCTATCATTGAATAGTACCTTTATAAAAGTTCCCCCCCATTTTCGTAGTACAAAAAATAGCCGATTTCAGACTCTATGCTGAAATCGGCTCATACCTTACATAGGCTCATATTCTATATTTTGTAATCTTATTTATCGACAATACAGGATAGATGATTCCTTGTCCAGTAACACTAGAGTCAATTCTATTTTCATCCCCAATAGTAATATTATCAAGAATAGACATGCGTTGGCACAATTATTTTTCACTGCTCAAGGGTATCGGATTAGGCGTCTCACCATTTGTTCCCCCACACGCTCTGGAACGCCTCGCCCTTCTGCCGGGCCTTCGGCGTCATGCGTGCCTTTCTCCTGCGCTGCGTTACCCTCTTTTGGACATCCTTCATCAGGATACGCATGTGCGGCTTCCCTTCCTCCTCCATCTTCACGTTCCAATCCTTCAGCACCTTCCGTGCACGCACCATTTCCGCACTGTCTCCGGCGTCCAGCGCCTTGACCATGATGGTCGCAACCTCGTCGGCCTTGTCGGCCCGCACGCTGTCGGAGTGCTTTGACGCTGTGTAGGCGTCGTAGCTTCTGGTTGCGGAAACCGGCTGGAAGCCGAGCAGCTTGCCGAAAGCTTCGCCGGAGGAGAGCTTGCGCGCCCCCTGCTCTCCCGGATCGTTGATGTCCCGCCCTTTCAGGGTCTTCTGCCCTTCCGTGGCAAGACGCCATGCCTTCATGCCGTTGCTGACGGCAGTGGGCACAACTTCCTCCACGGCCCGCCAGTAATTGTCCGCGCGCATGGCCTCCATGACCTTGGAAGGCCGCTCCACGAACATGTCCCACGGGATGCCGATGATGTCGCCGATCCCTTCCGTCAGCACTTCCTTGGGCGTGCCGCCCTTCTGCATCCCCCCAGTCAGAGCAAGCTCCATCTTTAAGGAACCGCCCAGATTGACGCCAGCCCCGGCGGGAAGGCCGTAACACACGATGTCCCGCAACATTGTGTTCTGAGGAAGCTGCTTACGGATGGCCTCCGTCCAGTCGTCGTCATCCCCCGTAGCAGCTTGGAACAAGGCCATGAGCGTTGCGTAGAACGGCAGGGAAACAAGGCCGCCCAGTGCAGCGGTAGCCCCCAACCCCTTGGCAACCATGATCGCTCCTTCCTTGCCCTGCGTCCTGAGCGCCCAAGACCACAATCCAAGCAGGTTGGCGGTGAAGGTCTTGAACGTGAACGCCGCGCCGAGCCCACGCCCGGCCGTGGAGGAGCGGAGCAGTTCCGGGGCATTCGTCTTGCCGTAGACAAAATGGGAATCGCGCACAATCTCTTCGGCAAAGGCCTTGGCCTGTTCATAGGTGGCCTTTTCTCCCTCCACTCCATACCGCTTCCGCGCCGCCGCCTTCATTTTTCCGTCGCGGGCCGCACGGAACGCCGCCAGAGCGAGGGACCCGCGGTTGAAACGTTCCGCCACGCTCATGGGGTAGCCCATGACCTTCATCAACTTGTTCCAGAGCCGGGTTGACGGCCCACCCGTCACTTGCCCGCGTACCTCCTCCATGTATGCGTCGGTGATCAGAGCGTCGCCGTACAGATCCTGAATGAGGCGGGCCTCCTCTTCCGAAAGCCCCTTGCCCTTGTCGCCGGTAAACCGTCTGGCGTACTGGTTGACGATCTGCTTCTGGGCGCCGTCGATGTAGGCGCGCGCCCCGCCCTCCACGTCCATTTGCAGACGCGGCACGCCGACGATGACGTTCTGGGTGAGGTTCAGCACGGCGGTCTTGATGTTCCCGCCGAGATACCACGCGAAGGCCGCGGACTTGATAGTACCCACGGTCCGATCCACACGGTCGCCGTTCCGCAGCATGTCCTTGACGTACTGCGAGGTGTAGCTCCACTCCTGCGGGTGGGCCTTTGCGTTGATCTTGCCGAGGGCTTCGGCAAAATCTTTGGAGGATTCCATCTTGGTAAGCCAGCCGGTAAGCCCGCTCTTGTAGTCGTAGAGCACCCGGAAGAGGTCGTCCTTCTCGAAGCCGGGTATGTTCTTCCGTCCGATGGCATGGGAGCCCCACCCCGACGACTTCATCACGTCGGCCACGGATTCGTGCAGCACCTCGGCAATCCGATCCGCCTGCTCCTTGTCGGAAACTTTGGACAAAGCCGCCTTGATCACCTGCTCCATCGCCTCAGGGTCAAGGACACGCCCGAAAGCCTCGTCGGGAAGCTTCGTGTTTTCGTCGAGGTCAAAGACGGTGTCGGGGTATTCCTTCTTCAACGCCTCAAGGCGGTTCTCAAAGTGTCGCCGGGCATACCGCTTGTGCAACGCGTCGAAGTGTTCACGGTAGACGACCTCGCCCTTCTTGTCCTTCCCCTGAATGAAATAATCCCCGTACCGATGGTGGGGGAAGTAGTTGTGGATGTGCCCAATCTGGGTACGGAACTCCTGAATGGCCACGTCTCCCATCTCTCTCATCCGGGCAAGACGGTTGTGGGCGCGCATGAGGTCGTTGTCGAGGCTCACCCTGATTTCGCGCATGGCCTTTTTCACGGCGTCGGACCCGGGCTGCCTGGAAAGCCATTTGTCGTAGCCCTCATACCATTCTGGATTGGCCTTGATGGTGGTGCGCCCGCTCTCCAGCTCTTCGTCCGTCAGGAACTTGTCGATGCCCTCAAGCTCGGCAATCTGCTTGCCGTCATTATCCCAGACCAGTTTTTTCAACTCGCCCATGTCCTTGCCGGAAAGCTTGTTCTCTCCGAACAAAGAAGGGATTTCCTGAAGGCTGCGGGCGCGTTCCGCCGCCCGTTCATCCTGCCGCCTGACCTGACGGTCGTACACGGCCTTGAAGCCGGGGAACCGCTTCGCCACCCAGTGCGGCAACATGAAAATCCGCTGCATGAGCGTCACGTCGTCGGATTTTCCAAAGATGCTTCCAATCCACGGATCGTTCTTGGCAAGGTTCATGGCATCCTCGGCACTCATGCCGGTGATGTCGCGGACATCTTTGATGTCCCGCAGGGAGGCCAACGGCTTGTTATCCGGAGCAATCGGCTTGACGATATCCTCTTCGGTGAGTACTCTCTTTCCAGAAAGTCTCGATGGGAGTTTGCGCACTCTGGGCAATTGTAGCCTGTTTGTCCGCGCCCATGCGAGACTTTTCTTTTTGTCCTGATAAAGGAGCCTCCCTTCTTCTATCTGCCGCGCATACCACGCCTCATTGCTTCGCTTGTAGGCGCTGGCAATATCGTTGACTCTGACGCGCTGTTTCTCGGTATCCAGATGAACAGCCGCCATAACCGAACGGCCTTCATGCTTGAGTTCCGTCAGAACGACGAAGGAATCCGCCTGCGACGCCGACTCGAATACCATAATCGGTTCGGCCAGCGCCTGCGGAAGCTGCTTTACCAGCTCCTTGGGAAGTCCGTGATCCACCTTGTCGGAAAGCACCTTACCCAAATTGTCCGCAGTCATGGTCATCGGCAAATCCGGCGCGCCCAACTTTTGCAGCACGTCGGGGGTGCGGCACACCGCCATGAGTCGGGGTTGCCTTCCTCCGGTGCCCTCATGAGGGTGGAAGGCGTCAACCTGCCTCCCCCATTCCTCTGCATCGCGTTGCACCTGCGCCCACGCGGCGTGAGCGGCCTCCATATCCGAACCGGACCTGTCCACCGACGCCATAGCCGGGACCATGCCGCCTTCGGCCATGCCTTCGGGCCTGCCCTCAAAGACATACCGATCCAGCGCGGACAACAGCCTGTCCACGTTCTCGTATTTCATGGACCCAGTGCGCCCGGTCACGGCATCCACCAGCGCATGCCATGCTCGCAAGACCGCCTCCACAAAGCGTCGCCAAAGCGTCTGTTCCTGATCGGACAACTTGCCTGCCGCCCGTTTTTCCGCGAGGCGGGCAAGGTACTCTTCCATGACCAGAGCGCGGTCTTTCACATCCCAAAGCGGATCAACCCCATACTTGTTGGCGACGGACGCGATTTCCGCATTGCCCATGCCGCCCATACCCTGCCACAGCCGGTTGAGCACCCGCCGTTTTTCGTCCATTCCCAAGAGCCCGTTCAAGCCATGATGCACCATATTCTCGTGCATCCATACTTCCGCCGCACGTGCCGTGCTGTGCAGATTGTCCGCCACGAGGTACACCGTGCCGGAAGCGGGATCGTACACGCCCTCCAGACGCGATGCCACATCGCCGTAAAGCTGCCGGATGTGTTCGGGCAATTCCTCAAACGACTGAACCCCCCGCGTGTCGGCGGCGTTGGCCGCCCGTTTGCCAAGCGCGTCCGCCACCCGCTGCACCGCGGCCTTGCGGATACGGAGGCGTGTGGACGGCATAGCGGGCAGGAATTCGCCGGGAGTGACGGAAGCCATCGGTGTGCCTTCCTTTTCAATAACCACCATGCGCGTATTGACGCCCGTGGTCACAGGCAGGGACGGATCGTTGAACGAGCCTTCAGCCAGCTTCTCCGAAGTCCCCCCCACCTCTTCCAGCCAGTCCCTGAACTCAGATGCCTTCTTGTCCTTCCCGAAAAAGGAGCCTTCGCTCACAATGGCGACCAGCTTCCCGCCGGGATTCAGCAGGTCGTAGGCTCGCCGGACGTGCTCCGTATCTTGCCGTTTCGAAAACGGCGGGTTCATGACGATACGGTCAAAGCTCTCTCCCTCGGGAATATCCTTCATGAAGTCCTTGCCGATGACCTCGTAGCCCTTGGCCTCCAGCAGCTCGCGCTTTTGCGGCTCCAGCTCGGCCACCACGGGTTCGACGCCCTTCTCCCGGATACGGTCGGCGATGTGCCCCATCCCGGCGGAAGGTTCCAGAACGCCCATGCCCGGCCTGATGTCCGCAGCCGCCAGCATTTCCTCCGTCACGGCTACGGGTGTCGGGAAAAAGTCCAGCCATCCCCGGTTGTTCGCCGCGTCGCGCATGACGCTGCGCTCAAGCTCTCGCACCTTGTCCTGCTTGGCTGCCGCCTGAAGCCCCACGAACTCCCGCAGAGCCATCCGGTATTCGGCGGGCGTCTCAATCCCCATCCGTGCAAGGGCTTTCCTCTTCTGCCGAATATCAAAAAGCTGCCAAGGAATGTCACGGGAAGTGCTTCCCTGCTTGTCGAACAGTTCATCGACCAGCTCGGGACGCAAGGAGAGCATCCGGTCATCATCGCCTTTCCATATACCGCGCTCCTGCGCCGCAGAAGGAGACAGGATTATTCTGTTCTCCCCGCGCTTCACCGGCAATACCACGGCCTTGCCACGATAGCCGCTACGGGCAATGGCCTTTTCCGCATCTTCACGGGATTTGAATACGGCGGGCTTGCCGGCCTGTGTCGCATAGGTGGAAACCTCCTCCAGATGCGAATGAGCAAACTCCAGATAGGTTTCGGTCACATCGTCGGCAACGGAAAGAATCTTCTTCCCGAGGCTCTTGGTGCCATCCTTCTCGCTGAGCTTTCTGCCGAGTTCAGCCCAACTGGAACGGTAGAGCCTGTAGTGGGGGAAGGCGGCAAACTCTACGGTCTGGGTGGTCGCCGGTTCTTCGCTGTGCTTCTCGCGCTGATCCCATGCGGGGTATTTCGTCTTGTCCTCTTCCCATTTCGCCATTCGCAGGGCATCCCGAAGCTGCTCGACCTGCTTTTTCTCGCGCACGCGGTCAAGGAATGTCGCGGTTCCGTTCCCGATGGCCCCGGCGATGTTCCGCATAGTCTTCGCCAATGACTTGTCGGCATAGGCCATAGCATCGGCGGCCGCCGCCTGCCCCGCGCGCTTTGCCGTGTTCACCTTGCGCGCCGCGTTCAGGCTGGCATCGGCATCCTCATCCAGCCTGTCAGCCATTTCATTGAGACGCTGTACGGCGGTCTGGGAACGGTCATCCTCATAGGCATCCCGCCGGGCCTTCACCGCTTCCTGAGCCTCGGCCTTATCTCCCTGCGCCAGCTTCAGAAACGCTTCAGCCTGTTCCCGTCCGGTAAACTGGAATCCCGGTACGGCCCCATTGCCACGGAACTTGGAATAATAGCCACCGAGCTTCTTGGCACTGGACAACAGAGCAAGGTAATCCTCCCGGCTTACCCTGTCTTCAAGACGAACCACGAACAGATCATGTCCTTTCTGCGTATGCTTTGTGGCAATGATTTCTCCGCCAGTGGTCTGGGACGAAGAGGAAAGGACAGGTTCCGCCTTTGTTTTTCGCGTGCTCCTGCTCGCTTCCGCCGCGAGACGGTCAAACTGTTCCCTCTGCTCGAATGAAAGCAGATCACGGGCCTCACCAGCCGTCTTGCCTTCATCCATATGAAACCGGATGAACGACCGAAAATCCTCCAACGTCTTCGGATTCTCGACCGCCTCGCGTTCGGCCTTGCGACGGCTGGCGTATTCTTCGCGCTGCGCCGCGGCGTCTCTGGCGAAATCCGCCAACGTCTGCTCGCTCTGGGCATCCACAATCCTGCGGATGCTGGCGACGGTGGCTTTCCGGTATTCCTCCGGGCCCATCCCCATGAATCCGCTGACGGAATACGGCTGCCCAAGAGTAAAGTCGGACAGCATGTCCCGGTACAGCGCATCAACGATATCTGCCTTTTTGTCCCCTTTGTGCCGCCACGCGAACATGGCGCCGCCACGCGCAAGCAAGGCATTGACGGTCATGCCGGACAGTTCGGCACGGACAGCCTCCTCATTTTCCAGCAAAGCCGAAAAACCACGGTGATAGTCCTCAAGGGAAGCCTTCCCGTTCAGGAGAGATTTGTAGAGAGCCCGATGGCGTTCAACGTGTCCAGCGTCTCCGGGTTTGCCGGAAGTCTGCTCCTGCGGTTCCTTTTTCGGACTCTTTTCCGGCGGCTGCCCCTTCGTCTCTTCTTCCGTCTGTGGCTTCTCCGCTTCCCGCTTTTCCGGTTTGTTCGGCGTAGCTTCCGTTTTCATCCCGAAGGCATCGCGGAAGGCCTTGTCCTGCGGTTTCGCAACGCCGGGAATATTACCCGCTTCCGGGGATAATTTGGCGTTCTTGAGGTAGCTCTCGAACGCTTTGACGTATTCGCCCTTCTTCGCGTCCAGCGCCATGCGGAACAGGGCTATGGCCTGCTTGGAGAAATCCTGTACGGGAGCCCGGCCCGTCAACATGTTCACCTGCTTGAGGTAGGTGTCCGGCTCTTTGACGCCGCTCCCCTTGAAACCGACCAGCAGATCCACGGAATCCCTGACGTGTTCTGTGATGTTCCACGGCTTGCCGATGCCTTCGGCCACCAGAATGTGCGGGATGACGGCATCGAGCTTGCCCACGACATCAGCCGGAAGTTTCGCCAATGCCTCGTAACTCCGAGCGATACGACCACGAAGAGCTTCCTCGACAACCTTCTTGCCGTCAGGATTGAGCAGACCGTCGGCTCCGACTAACGCATTGCGCTCGGAACGCTGGATCACGCCATCCTCCATCATCCGTTCGACGACGGCTACGGAAGCGGGCGTATCAAAGTACTCGCGCAGGCTCTCGGCGTCCTTCAATCCGGCGGAGAGCATATCCAGCGTCCGCCTCCCGAACCGTTCGCCGCGAGATTTCCCGGACGCCCGCTTTTCCTTGGCGTCCTTGAAGTCATCGTTCATGGCCGTGACAAGCTGCTGGCGTTCTTCCCGCGACATGCCGCGCTCAAGTCGGCGCACCAGCATGGGCGAATGCATGGCGTCCACCTGCGCCGGATCAATGCCGAGCCTGTCGGCATTGGCTTTCAGCGCCTCGCGGTACTGTTCGCCCCGTTCGGGGAAGGATTCATAGGCCCGGGCAATGGACATGGCCCGCCCGTTGCCGCCGAGGACGTTGTTGTCATGATCAATGACGGGAGCCCCGTGGTTTGCGTCCACGGACTCCATGAGGAAAGCCGGATCGAGCTTAGCCGCGTTCTCCATGACCTTGGCCCGGCTGCCCGGTTCGTCATGGTAGCGCCGCTCGTTCTCCAGCCCATATGCGGGGTTCTTCTGAAAACCTCTGGAAGGCAGATGGGAAGCCCGCACATCGTCGGCTTCCAGAAGCTCGTAATGTGCGGGTTCGTCCGCCCTATTCGGAATCTTGACGGCTACAGGCTGTCGGGGCCGTTCACCTTCCCGTCCTTCCGGGGCAGGTTGTGCAGCGCGTCCTCCATCTTCTCCTCGTCCTCCGTCGCCCACGAGGTCAACAGGCGCGCCATGTCTTCCCCGGTTGCTTTGGAGAAGTCCACCTGCATGATCGCTTCCTTCTCCGCCGTTTCTTCCGGCGTTCCGTACAGTTTCGTCTCTTCCATCAAGAACCTCCCGTGTGTTTCCAGAGTGAGGCGGCGTACCGCCGGTTTTTGCCCGTGCGTTCTTCTCCGCCCACTGCCCCATCATGGCATCGATATGGCGGCGGATCGCGTCAAAATCCTTCACCCATGCTGCGGGCAGGGGATCCGCACGGAATGCGGCCGTCACCCTGTCCAGTAAGTCGCGGACAAACTGGGACACCCGCGCGAACAGGCTTGGCCGCTCATCGGCCATCTTCGCCCAGAACGATTCTTCGGTGAGCCGCTTGCCCACGAGGTCGGCCCCGATCTCCTCCAGAATAGCTTCATCCGACATCCGGGCCACGGTTCCGTCGCCCCCCGTTCGACGATCGAGGTTTTCACGGTAACGGGGAATGGCGTCTTCCTGAAGGTCATCCAACAGATATTCTTGGAATTGTTTATATGCTTTGAGGTCTTCGCTCCGCATTCTGTGCAGGAGTTCATGCCCGAGGACGAAGAGATAAGGCTTTTCTCTCTCCGCGCTCCCCTCCATGAACACCACATGCTCAATGGTCGGAACAGACGCGCCGCGGATGCCTGTCTGAACGGACGAACTATCCTTGAAAATGACGACATCCTGTCCGAAAACACCCCCGATCTCTTTCAGCCGGAGCGAGGTTTCGCTGTCCTTCCGTACCGGGATAAATCTGAGGCTCTCCTCATCCACACCGAGTGCGGACGCCGTATGTCTCTTGAACTCGTTCAGTACGAGTTGTTCGTAAGCCTTCTTCCGTTCCTGCGGGTTCAATCCGTGCGCCCATGCCTCGGCTTCAGGAGAAACCCCGCCCTGCTGACGTTCTATGGCCCGAAGCAGCTTCCGCTCTATTCCTTTCCGCCCATTTTTCTCAAACGACGCATTTTTCGTTCCTTTGCTTCCTCCGGATACATCGCGTCCCACTTCTGGCAATCCTCGAAATGCTGGCTCATCTCCTCGTCCAGAAGCAGATCTTCCCGAGTCAGGAATCGTAGGAATCTGGTTGAAGGACACATTCTGGCCCCGCCCTTCTCCGGGAACCTCGACAGATCCCGCGGTTCGTTGAACAGCGGCTCCAAGTCCGGCCTCTCTGCCATCAACTCCAGGTAAAGCCGTATCCAGATCAGGTCTATTTCCCAAATCCCCATGGTATCGTCCGGATCCTCTTGCAGCCGCAGCCAGTTCTCCCGGATTCCCCGCCGCGTCGACGGGTACAGACTCCGAAAGAAGCTCTCCAGTTCCAGCCCCGGGCGTTCCTTGCTGTAGACCGCCATGTGTTACCTCCAGTCCGGTTTGCCCGGACATCGCCATATCGCCGGATACGGGCAAAGGAGTTTCCCGCAGGACTTCCGGTGACGCCTCCGGTACTTCGGAGACAAGGTTGTCTCCCGGCACTGTCTCTGCGCCGAGAGGGATACCAAACAACTCCCTGATTTCCCCTTCTCTGGCAAGCGGAAAACGCCATCCCCCAACCTTGCGGTCCAGCCGTCCTCCCGCCGCCTTGATTGCCTCCTCGAAAGGCCCGGTGTCGCCGTGCAGCATGAAGGATTTGTCGTTGATGCGCGTAAGTTGCAACGGAGTAGATTCGCCGTCGGTCTGCACGGCAACGGGTTGAGGAGACTCCGGTGCGACGGGCGATTTGTCCTGCCCCAAGGGAAGCCCCCGTGGAGCTTCGCTCAGCGCTTTGGGCGCACCCGGGACTACGGAATACTCGACGTCATAGACCTGATCCGCCAGCAACGGCGGCATGTCGGAACGCATCCCCGCCGCGATGGGGCCAAAGGCGTCCGGCTGCACGATGCCATTCGCGGACACGGCACGCCCGCCCGGCGTAACGGCGAAGTCGGGCGCGGCGGGAGCAGTGGAAAGGCCGAGAGGACCGCCAAGGATGGCCTCCATCCCCTTCTGCAGCGGGGAGGTGGGAGGCGGTGTGGCGATGGGGTCTTCGTATGCCCTGTCCGTTCCCATGACGATGTTCTGACCGGGACCAAGCTCAAGAGGGGATCCATGCCCACCTTCGGGCAAGGCCGCCTGCTGTTCGGGTGGGAGAACTGGTTGCGCATCGGAGACCGCAGGAGCCCCGGGCTGCTGTTGCGCACGGCCCCCGAGCACATGCCCGAAACCGCCCATGCCGCCACCCATCGCCATACCGGCAAAACCGCCGCTTACAGCCGCTTCCCCAACTCCGCTCATAGGGTCAATGGTCGGATCGGCGCGTTGCAGTTCCGCTTGAGAGAGATATTGTTCCGCGCCGCTCTGCCCGGCCTCTTCGCCGAATTCAGCCGCCCCCTGCTTGGCCGCCGTCCCCAGAAGCGTTTTGCCCGTCTCCCCGCCAAGGATCTTGCCGAACATATAGCCGGACGGCGCGGACAAGACCGCAGTGGAAGCCCCAGTCTTGAGCCCCGTCATTGCGGCTACGGAGTTGGCCAACTCCTCCCGCGCCTGCTTTGGATCCCCCGTACGCTGCAGAAGTTCCTGATACTCCGGCGAATCCGCAAGCTTGTCTTCGGGCATGGCTAAAATCGTCTCATGGACATTGAGCGCGTTTTGTGCGCCGCCGATGGTCCCTTCGCCTACCGAAGACCCTACCGCCCACGCAAGCCCGCGCGAAAGCCCCGCCTTTATGAGCCCGCGTGCCGCAAGTGCGCTGAGGCCCATCCCCCCGACCATGCCGGGCGCGGATTCAGCGACGCTTCCCAAAATCTTCCGGGGAGACGTCCATGCCCCGCCAAAACCATAAGAACCGTCGGGCTCCTCCGTGAAGAACTCCTCTGCCCGAGCCAACTTCATTTCCGGGGAATAGCCCTTGCGCTTCTCCTCGGCGCTTTTCAGAAAATAGTCTTTGGCCTTGCCCGCGGACTCAATGCCCGCCTCCTCCGCAAGCCAGAAAGGGATTGCCGCAAGCTCGTTGATGCCTGCGGCGATCCCATGCCCCGTGTCGGAGAGAAGGCTCGCCTTCCCCATGTCCTCCCGACGGATGGTATCGTCGGGATGGGAAAGGTTATACTCCTGAATCCTGACTTCTTCGGGGTCTTCTTCCGTCACCCCTCCGAACGCTTTCGCAAAATCCTCCAGCGGCATGTCCGGGGCCGTGGTGTCATAGACGGCACGGGTAAGCTGATAGTCTGTAAGCTCACGGAGCTGCGGGTAACGGGCACGGTATTCGCCGATTGTCTTCAAAGAAAACTCCTCCATTTCAATGTGTTAAAAACAAAGAGAAAAGGAGGAGCGTTATGCCAATGATACAGGAAAGTATCAGAGTCCGGCAAGGGTTATAACTTTCTGAGCTTCAGCTATCGCGTCTCCCGGGGACAAGCGGTTCGACGCAAGCAGGATACAGGCGGCCTTTGCCAGCAGACGGCTATGAGCAGGGTCAAACGACTCGGGGAGACTCGTGGAGATTTGCTTCACATCGCCCAGTGCATCCTCAATGGAAATCGACATATCCGTACTCTTGAGAAAACATGCGGTCAGCACGAGTTCTTCCTTGCTCAAGCTCATGATTGCCTCCTTATACATATGGCGTTATCACGGAGTGAATATAGCCTTTACGGAAGACAATCAGCGTATCCTTTTGAGGAAAAAGACCACATGGCGGATTTGAAGAACATGACCGGAACGGAAGCGTTTCAACTTGCGAAGGATGAAAGCGCCCTTACGACCGATGAAATTGCCGAGCGGCTGAATGTCTCCCCGTCGGTGATCAAGCGTTACCTCAAGTCAGGGGACAGCTATCTCCCGGGGCTCGAAATGCTCCCACGGCTGTGCGCAGTGCTCGGAAATACGATTCTTCTCCAATGGTTGGAAGCACAAGTCGAATCAGAGGAAGAGTCTGTCCCTCCGGCCCAAAGCCGGGCGGAAGTATTGACGTCCGTGGCCCGCGCTGGGGTTGCGCTTGGCGATGTGCAACGGATTCTTGTAGCGTCAAAGGTGATTGCCCCTCACCATGCCCGTGAAATCCGTTCCGCCCTGAATGATGTCATCACCGAGTGCCGCATAGCCAAGGAATCCCTCCAGCCGCTGGCGGCGCATCGGGATATGACGAAATACGCCCCGCTGTTTTCCTTGAAGAACCTCCCGGGGGAAGAGAAAAACCGCCCTCCCCGGAGCTGGTGGAAGTTTTGGAAAAAGGATTGATGCAAAATACAGGCCGCCTTCGGGTGGCCTTTTTTCATACGCGCTGTTCTTTGAACTTTTCAAAATATAGAATAACGAGTATTTAAAAACTTACAGATTGTTGTGCATAAAACAAATCTCTCTAGGAGAATGATTACATGGAAAAACAACAGGTTCCCTTTCAACTTGGTGAAGACGGTATGAAAGGAACTATCCTTGCCAGTAAAAAATTCTTTGAAAGGGATTCCGTCCTCACCGTTTCCGGCAAATATAGCGAGCAGTATTTTGTCTCTGTTCAGCCTGTTGGGGAGTTTGATGTCGAAATCACCATCTCAGCAAAAGCCCATTCCAGCCTCAGCGAGGATCTCCTCAAGCAATTTATGAATGATCTCATAGATCAACAAATTCGCATAGATTTACAAAAAGAGTTTGGGCAGTTGCGCAATATTATTATTGAATACGCCTTTTCACCTGTGAGCAAATAGCATGTATCAGATGTTGCCTTTTCAGTTTGCAAGGTTTCCTGAACATGATGTCCTAATGGTCAATGAGTGTGGCGAATTCCTTTTTTTGGAGGAAAATCGCTTTGATTCACTCGTCAGGCACGAGTTTGATGAATCTTCAGAGGATTTTCTGAATCTGAAGGGAAAGCTTTTCGTCGCTCAAGATGATCCTGAGGTGGCATTACAAAAAATAGCCGCAAAATACAGATCACGAAAGTCATTTCTCCGTGAGTTTACTTCACTTCACATGATGGTCATCACGTTACGCTGTAACCAACGCTGTGAGTATTGCCAGGTTTCGTGTGCTGAACAGGATGCCTACAAGTACGATATGCCTGTTGATGTGGCGGAAAAAATCGTCGATATGATTTTTGAATCTCCTACCAAGCACCCTAAAATCGAATTTCAAGGCGGAGAACCACTTCTCAACTGGAATGTCATCACGGCAACAGTAACCTATGCTGAAAAGAAGGCCGCTCTCTTAAATAAGAATGTCAGTTTCGTCATCTGTACAAATTTGATTGGCATCACGGAAGAGCAGCTGTTGTTCTGCCGAGATCACAATATATCGGTTTCCACTTCACTGGATGGCCCGAAAACAATTCATGATAAATGCCGAATAGTGAGAACCGGTGGTAGCTCATACGACCGCTTTCTTGAAAGGCTGGATACCTCCCGCCGTATTCTTGGTCATGACGGCGTAGACGCGCTGATGACGACGACGGCTTTTTCCCTTCATCGACTCGAAGAAGTCATTGACGAGTATATCCGCCAAGGTATGAGTGGTATCTTTATCCGCTCTCTGAATCCCTATGGTTTTGCCGCAGAACAGGCCAACACGCTAGGTTACAGCATGGCCGCCTTTACAAGCCAGTATCTTCGGGCTCTCCAATATATTCTGGAAAAAAACAAATCCGTCTTTTTCCCTGAACATTTCGCTACACTCCTCCTGTCTAGAATCCTGACACCGTTCTCTACAGGTTTCGTGGATCTCCAGTCCCCTTCAGGTGCGGGCATCAGCGGCGTCATTTATGACTTTGACGGTTCTGTTTTTCCTTCCGATGAGGCAAGAATGCTGGCGCGCATGGGGGACAGGCATTTCTGTCTGGGCAATGTTCTACACGACTCATATCAGGAAATTTTTGCAGGTCCGAAACTGAAACAAATGACTGCTACGGCCTGTGTCGAAACGACTCCTTCCTGTGCATGGTGTGTCTATCAGGCTTATTGTGGCACTGACCCTGTTCGGAACTACCTGGAAACCGGTGATGAACTGAGAAACATGGAAAATTCTCCGTTTTGTATCAAACACAAAACACTTTTTACAGGACTCTTTGAATTATTGAGAAACAGCAGTGATGATGAAGATTCCATTATTTGGAGCTGGATAACCCGAAATCCGGCACTGGTGGCACGACATGCGCACAATTAACGGACAGGCATCAGGAGCTTTTGCTCCCATCATCGGTGAGGCAGTAACGACAAGAAGACCGTTCTATGCCCGGAGCAAAGCCATTCTGGTTACTCCGCACTTGGACATGGGCTGCCTAGGATACGCGGGGTGCATTACCAATGGAGAAAAAGGAACGTTTCTACATCCCGACACACTCTGGCATGCCGATGACTTGGATCAAGTCAAAGAAGGCGATATTGTTTGCCTCAACGACAGCGGCACTGCTATCGTCCTTTGGGAAAAAGATTCCCTGCAAAATTCACTCATGCTTACTGAAGCCTGTAACTGCAATTGCCTCATGTGCCCGCAGCCTCCTCAGAAGCATGCTCCCGAGCTCCTGCAACAAGCGGAAAATATACTGGATTTGCTTCATGGCAAGCATGTCCCTCATATCTGTATCACTGGTGGAGAACCAACACTTCTCAAAGATAACTTTATCCGTCTATTATACCGATGCACGAAGGAACACCCAGAATCCGTCATCAACATTCTGACAAACGGTAAAACATTTTCAGATATGACATTTGCTCGTGATGCAGCCCATGCTGCATCGGCAAATACTTTGTTTTGCGTTTCGCTCCATTCCGAAATAGATCAAATCCACGATGAACTTGTCGGGAAAAAAGGAAGTTTCGATAAAACGCAACTCGGTATCTACAATTTGGCACAATGCGGCGCATATATAGAAATTCGCCATGTCATAACAAAGCTCAATTACAAGCGATTGCTCCATTTTGCTGAGCACGTCTACAGCTATTTTCCCTTCTGCTCCCACTATGCCTTGATGGGGCTGGAACTTTGTGGATATGCCGCAGCGAATAAGGAACGTATTGCCGTATCCCCCCATGAATACAAGGAAGAACTCGCTTTAGCCGTACTCTATATGCATCGCCGTGGGCTTCCTGTTTCTGTTTATAATATTCCTCTTTGCCTCTGTACCCCGCGTATCCGCCCCTTTGCCCGGCAATCCATTTCAACATGGAAAAACCGATATGTACAACAATGTTCGGAATGTACTCGGCAGGAGGACTGTGCAGGATTTTTCAGCACATCCGTCTCACTGCCGCTTGAACATATACAACCTATACGGGAGGAAGTATGAGAAAGGCTGTTTACTTACTGTTCCTATTTGCCAGTTTTGTCGCATCCGGTCTCGGGCTCAACAAGTCCGAAGCACAGGCGACCTCATCCATCACAAACGACAGTGCGTTGACCACGTCCGACTCGGGAAAGCTGTATTTTTCTGATCTGATTGAAGGACACAACGGTAGTGGTTTGATTGCGGCGCACTATAGCCACCGTAGCCACGGAAGTCATGGGAGCCACGGAAGTCATCAAAGCCATTATTCCAGCAGATACTAATCTGTAATTTCTTCTTGGCCCCGCCTCGTGCGGGGCTTTTTCTTGACTTTTTACGCGCTTTCAATGAGACTACCTTCACTATTTCACTTGGCAGTGTCCGCGCCGCTGGCTCAAAAAATTACGCGCGTCTCTGCCCGGCTCTTTGCTGGGTTTCTTTTTGGGCTATAGTGCCCATCTATCCATGCATATTTTGCCGGGTTGATAGCTCCTAATACAATACCCTCACGGGGAATAAGAGCAGCGCTCCAAGTGGCGTAGTTGAGACCCGGCATTTCTCATATCCAATGCCAAACTACTAATCACTTGGAGGCTCATATGAGTCAGGCTCTTCTTCTCTCCGATCCCGTCCCTTCCGTTTCTCTCCACGATGGACGTCCCGCTACCACCTCCCTTGAAGTCGCAAAGTTCTTCGGGAAGACGCATTTTCATGTCATGCGTTCGATTAAGGATCTTATCGAACAACTATCTGACAATTTTAACCAATCCAATTTTGGATTGGCATCTTACCTTGACGAGCAGGCTAAGTCGCGTCCCATGTACATTATCAAAAAGGACGGCTTCATGCTCCTTGTCATGGGCTACACCGGGAAGAAGGCCCTCGCTCTCAAGCTCGCCTACATCGAAGCCTTCAACCGTATGGAGGCCGAACTCGCCAAGCGCAACCGCCCCACCCTGCCCGCGGCTCCGCGCTTCGACGAAGCCGCCATGCTGGAACTCGCCGCCGAAATCCGGGAGGCCCAACAGCACTACTACCGTACCTTCGGGCGCCTATGCAGCAGGCTGATCTCCATGAGCATTCCCGTCTTCACCGCGCTGGAAAGCCGCGTCTACAAGCAAGCTCCCGACCGCCCTTTCTCCGGCGCCCGCATCGGAGCGCAGTGGGAACGGTACTTCACCGAGCGCATGACCGCCGCCCTGCACTCCCTTGACGACAGATTGCCGGACGAAAAGAACCCGGCAATGCTCCTGCTGGAATACGCCCGCGCCATGAGCGCACGCTGATTCCCATTGGCATTGGGAACATGATCCTGTATCCTGCACCCAACGGAGGGAATCCCCCATGTTGCTGTTTGATGACGGAAAGAAACTTGAGAAGGCTGTGGGCGAGGAAGCCGCGAAAACCATCGTGGAAGTGCTGGAACGCTTTGACGAGAGCCAAAGGAGCGCCAGCGCCTCCAAGGGCGACTTGCGGGAAACAGAATTGCGCCTGATGAAGGAAATCGACGGCGTCCGTCTCGAAATTCAGAAGGCCAAAGCCGAAACCATCAAATGGGTAGCGGGTATCATCACCGCCCAGACAGTGGCGATCATCGCCGCAATCATTGCCTTGATGAAATAACCCGACCATGAGCTTACGGGAAAACGAAGCCCACGGCTTTAAGCGAGAGAGGATTCAATCCATTAGATAACTGCCTATGAAAGCGAATGATTTTGATGAATACTTTGATGATGGCGGCAGTGTGATGCCCTTTGCCGACATGTCCAAAGCGGAACGGCCCAACGTGAAGACCAAACGCGTCAATGTGGACTTCCCCGCATGGATGGTCGAGGCATCGGACAAGGAAGCCGCACACCTTACAGCCCCTAGGGTGTGAGGGTTGACTACAAAAGCAGGGCCGGGAACCGTGAGGAACCCGGCCCTTGTTTTCTCCTCCTTTTCTCTATGCGGTTGTCAAAGAACAGCAATAAATTCATCTAGCTTTGAGAAGAGTAATAACCTTTTGATGTCAAAATTTCGTCCATGATGAATTGTTTCGCCTTTTCGATGGCAGGCTTCAGCGCCCCTTCGGAACCAAGGCCGCGTAGATCTGCCTCCCACCAGTTCGGCCTATCCATCCCTTCGCGTAATTTTTCCTCTGCCAGTCGCTCAAGCTCGGCATCTAGCTCCTTCACGGCAAGAGCGGGTTTCACTTTATCAGGACGTTTTCCGAATACCTTGGTGTAAGCCTCGTATTTGTCAGGCATCCTTTCCCATACACTGCCCTTGGGCGGCAGTATCCGTTCCTTTTCCTGTGTAGAGCTAGAAGCGGCAGTTCCCGGCATAGCCCCACTGAGTTTTGCATCCTCTGCTCTTTGGGGCTTATCGGTGGGTCCGACAGAATTGCCGAACATCCCCCCACCGAGACGCGCAGGCTGTTCAGTGGAGGTTTTTCCCTGAGAGGGTATATTCCCGCCATTGCCAGCAGGGGGCACGGAGGGCTTACCACCTTTATACTCCAACCCACGAGAGAGAATGATATTTCCAACATCTCCCCCCTGTCCCGGAGCCGACTGCCCCGTGTATCGCTTCACGAAATCTTGTTGATGCTCGGCCCGTGCCTCTCCAACCTCTGCGGGTGACATGGCCCTCAGCTTGGGTTTTCCTTCGTCGTCAACAGCGATGCTTCCGTCTTTGTTGTATTCCGGCTTGTAGAAGGCACCGTTTTTTACAGCGTACCCCGCTGCGGCCATCCATTGATTGAAATCGGCGTCCATTGTCTTTTTGAAACCCTTTCGGTTGATGCCAGGCATTCCCGGAATCAGCCCATCGCCTTTTTCGTACTCGAACCGCTCACGGTTGAGGTTGTGCGTTGCCCATCCCTGTGAGACGCGCTGTCCTTCATAGCCGAGGCGTACCTTGTCGTTCGCCATGTCCGCCCGGCCCTTTTCCATGTCAAACAGCCCCTTCATGGTCTGAAGGTCTTTCGGGAATACGCCTGCCTGTTGCAGTTCCTCGTTCGTCATGAACTTGGACGTCTTGTTTGCCGTGTCCGTCACGATGTACCCTGACCGAAAGCCGTTCGCAGTCATCATCTTGCGCGGCACGAACACGGTTTTACCGTCGTTGTCGTACAGCCATTTGCTCGGGTCTTTCAGGTAGTCCTCGTTCTGGCGCATCGTCGCCAGAGAATACTGGAAGGCAAGTTGGCTGAACCGTTTCGGATCTTTGGCAAGCCCGCCGTAAAGGTTGCTCAACTCCTCAGACGTGAAACTCTGTCCTGTGGCCTCCGGCCCGAATCGTCCGGCGTACATCACTTCATGGCGTTTCGTCTCAGGGTTATACTGCGTCTGATAGGGCAACCCGAGTTTGTCCGAGGCCTGATCCAATATGGAGGGATCCCCACTCTGCTTGAAAGCCTGCGGTGCATAGGTTGTTGTCTCGAACATACGCATGATTGCCTGATCGTGATTCTTCCAAGCTTTTTGCAACCCCTCCTGCGAGGAATTGTACTGCGTCGTATACTCGCCGAGCGCCCGTAACCCCACGGGGTCGGAAAACAGCGTCGGGTCGATTCCGTCTATCGAGCCTCCCGCCTGCGTCACCGCGTCGCCGATCTGTTTCAGTCGGTCATTGATCTGTATATCCCCGACAACTTGCTGCATCTTCTCGCCTGCGGCTGCCCCGCCGAGAAAATCTTGGCCAAAACTGTTAATCGGCGCAGCCCCCGCCAAACTTGCGTAACCACCTCGTCCCATACGTTCTCCTACCAAAATTTCCCAAGCCGATTAGCAATATTCTTTTTCGCGGTATCGTCTCCAATAAGGTTCTGTACCCCTTCACCGGACTTCAGCGACATATCGGAGAGAGTTCCAGCCGCAAGCGTTCCAAGTCCACCAAGCGTCGCCGCACTCTGCCCGCCTATTGCCGAACCTATGCCGCCGCCCAGCGTGCTCCCGAGTGCCATTCCCGCCAAGGGATTCGCTCCTCCGAGTGCAAACCCCGCAGCCGCGCCGACGACAGGAAGAATATCCCCGAAGATATTACTGCTTCCCCCGCTGACCTTGGTGGTCTGCGTCTGGTTCACGGCCTTGTCCATCGAAGCATAGGAAGCCGCTGCCCCGCTTTGGTTCTGGGTGGCGAGCTGCGCCGCCGGGGTCCAGCCGAGCGTCCCCATCTGGAACAATCCTCTAGGCATACGCGCCTCCAGCCGCCTTCATCACAGGCTGCGTCTCAAGCCCGATGCCCTGCCGGAGCTGACCGCGCACGTCCGGGGTGACGTTCTGCCGCATGGTCCCCATCCCCGGCTGCGTGGGTTGCTGGCCGGGCTGCGTTTGCTGCGGCCCGGACTGGGGCAGCAGTTCCTTGAGCGCATCGCCTCCGGCGTCCCCCTGCGGCGTGGGGATGAGGCTTCCATCCCCCTCCTGCCCCACTCCGACTCCGAGCATCCCACCAGCAAGGCTCGGCCCCTGCGGAGCCTGCGGCATCATGCTCTGGAGCCGGGGTACAAACCCCTGCTGCATCGCCGACGTATACGACATGAGTTTCATGCGTTACCCTCCGAGCCCGTAGGCCATCGCCCCGGACAACTTTTTCAGGTTCATCTCCTCGCCCTGCATCCGGCCCGTGTTCGCGGCCCCCGCAATGGACGCGGCCTCCTGTATGGCCAAATCGCGGCTGGCCGACTGCGCCGCGCCGCTTGTCGGACTGATGCCCATCCGGCTCATGTTCCGGTTCATGCTGCCCGTGGCTTTGGACAGCGCCATGTTCGCGTCGGTTACCGCCCGTCCCGCGTAGGTTTCCGTGGAGGTTGGGCGGGAGGCGTTGTAGAAGTCCGTCTGAATGCCTTTGAACCCTTCAAGCCCTTCTTTAACTATGTCCGTCTGTACGGGGATAAGCCCAAGTTGGGCTTCGGCATTGGCCTTCTCCACAGGAGCCTGCACATCCTGCCACCATTTAAAGAACTGATCGGAAAGGCCTTGCTGACGTTCCGCAACCGAAGCCATGCGGGCATTGTATTCCTTGTCCGGCTCGGAACTGATGTTGGTGGTGGAACTCCCTCCGCCCTTGCCGCCCTTCAGCCAGGCAATAGGCCCCGCGTACTCGCTGGAATAGGCGTGCAACACCCGTCCCGTCCGCATTTCCATCTCAATCCGCGTGTACATTCTCATCCCTTTTCTCCGCACCATGCGCCCGGAGCCGTCGTCCGGTCCGCATAACTGATAAGTCCCGGCTCATTCCGGCCCGTATCCGCCATAAAAACCGCATACGGCAGCTCGCCCACCGAGACGAAACCCACCTTTTGGACCCACCGCACGGCCTTTGGGCGGCGTACGGGCGTCGTGCCGTGCAACGCCTCCAAAATGAACGCCCCGCGTTCGTCCCGCAGCCGGAGCATGGAGGCCACGGCGAACCGTCCGAGACGCAGCGTCACCAGCGGGTGCAGGTTCGGCAGCATGGCGAAATGCGCAAAGGCCGTCCCGCCGTGGCAGACATGCGTGAGCCAGCACATGCCGGAAAGCTCGCCGCCGTGGATCAAGGCCCATAAATGGATGTCCGGGCGGCGCGCATAGTCCCGAAAGCCGTGGTGGCTGTCTTCAATCTCGCCATCGTAAAACGTTTCGTGGAATCGGCCGGCATCCTTCAGGCGATCGTACAGCTCATACAGGGCCACGTCCGGCAGCGCCGACTTGTGGGTCATGCCATACATCCTACTTCCCTCCCCGCCCTTTCAGGCGCTCGGCCTGCTCGGCGGTGATGATGCCAGCATCCTTCAAATCGCCCGCATTCAGATTCCCCCTCTCCAGAATTGTCTTGACGGCTGACCGCACCGACTCCAGAAAGGCTCTCAATTCTGGGTCCGTCCTCGCAGGGACGGGCGGCAACGGATTTTTCATCGCAGCTCCTCGATCGCCGTGCCTATGGCGATCCTCTTCACAGGCTTGAGCGTCGTGATTTCAAACTCCCAACGCCGTGCCGCGTATCCTTGCGGCAACCGCATAAATCTGTTGGGCTTCACATACAGCGTTGCCCGGAGTTTTCCGTCGGCGAAGACACGGAGCACTGAAGATATGGGAGTGCCGCCGGGATACACGTCCGAATCCTCATCGCCAAAGGGGATCTCGCCAGACATCTGATCCCCAACGGCCCCGCCCCAAAACAGGATTTCCTCTTCGCCGCCATCCATCTCGTCGCCCTCGCTCTCGACGATAGCCGCCGCCATGTTCACCGGAGTCGGAAAAACAAATTCCTTGGAACGCCATGTGGCTATATAAGGAGCATCTTCATTGCCGAACATTTCATACAGACCGCTTTCGCCAGTATTGCCTATTTGCTTGGCATAATAGATTTTCCGTCCACCGGGTACGACGACAATCGCCATCCCCCACTCGTCCATGAGCCGCATCCGGGCCTGCCCATTCTTGCCGAAGTCAAGCATCAGCGTTCCGTATTCCCCGTTCAGGCGCCGATAAAAGGCGAGATACGTGGTGTCGTAGAACACCGCGAAAAAAGATGACGGGTTCAGGTCATGCCATTCCCGATCACTGATGAGCCCGTCGGTTACGTTTTGAGGAGAGGTCATACCCTGTGACACCAGATAGAGGCCGTCCGAAGAGGGAAAAAGGACTCCGAGCGGAGAAGTGACGGTTCCGTCAGCCGACAGGCACGGCGCATACCCGTCGAGTGTCGTGGCGAATGCCGAGGCAGGATCGTCCACGGTCAGGGCGTGCACGACGCTCTCCGTGAGCGCGAACAGCGTGCGCTGCGAAACGGCTATGGTCTGGATACGCCCCTGAAAAGTGTAGTTGTGGGCTTCCGGCCATGCGTAGGGCTTATAGGATTCCGAGAGGTAGACGCCACCCGCAGTATGTGCCGCAAGGACCCCTCCGGGGAGGGACGCGACATGGCGCAGTCCAGGGTCGGGCTGTCGCCAGTTCAGGGATGGAAGCGATTCCGCAAGCTCCACGTCGAGGCGGTTGTCCGTAAACTCGGTAAGCCCACCGTCGATTTCCGCAACGAACAGGTAGTCCGAATTTCCGTTCTCTCCCGTGGCCAGCCTGTAAATCCGCTTTTTCGCCATAGGGGCCTCACCTGCAGCGGGCGCATACACGAGATCGAGGATACGCTGATTGCACGAAATATCGGTTGTGACACTGGCGGGCAGGCTCGGCGCGGACTCGTCCCCATAGCTGTTCACCACAGTGAAGACATAGACGCGGTTCTGTTGCCGGCCTTCATAGGCTACAGAGCACTGCGCCGTGCCGTCAGCGAAAGCTATGGGCGTATTAGGGGAGGAGGAGGCCGGATTACCAAGCCTGTAACGATGCCCACCCTGTCCGTCGGGAACGCCTTCCAGTACGGAATATGTCGTGCCTGCTGCGAGGGGCGAGGGCGGCATTCCGGAGAAAACCACCTTCCCCCCGGGAGTAAGATAAGGGCACGCCGCACGATCCGTCGACGTGAAGGTCATGGTCTTCGTCTCTGCGTCGAAAGATACCGGCCCGCCCCGTTGCCCCGCATCTCCAATGCGCGGGGCCTTCTCCGGTGCCTTGATGCCGAGGGCGTATTCGTTCCCGTGTCCGTCGATGAATCGGAGGCCATTGGGAGAACTCATGTACAGGCGCGAATGCGGGTCTCCGGCGACTGGCGATTCAACAAACTGCCTCTTGTCGGGATAAACCCGCCAGACGAGCCCCTTCCCCGATGCGCGGGCATCATGACGAAAGAGGGAGCCCGCAATGAAAGGATACTGCGCTTCCAGCCGGGAAGCATACACGGGGGATAGGACACCTGTGGATGTATCCACATTGAATGCCGACTGTGCCTCGTTTTGTTCAAGCAGGTGACCGGCAACGGCGGGACGCATTCCGGTAAAGGTTGTCACATCAATAACCGGCATCGGATTCTCCTACGGCTTTTCGCTTCGTCACGAGTCAGGCCGCCGTAATCTCATCCGCCGTGGCAGCGGCCTCCACAGCCGCCTTGCGTTCCCCGCCGCGCTGCATCGTCTCGTTCTTGTGCTTCATGGCACCGCCAGCGTAGAGCGCGAGAAAGCCCGGCGCGTCGAACGTCAGGCGCTCAAGCTCACCGTCCGGAACCGTGTAGGCGTTCCACATTACGGAGTCGGGCAGGCCCGGCATCCCCGCCTGTTTCATCAGACAGACGTTTGCCGTATCGGAGAAGTTCTGCTGGTCGTCCAGCGCGTAGCTGAAATGGTAGGTCGTGTCGTCTACGGCATAGTCGAATCCGGCAAGGATGGCGGCGGACGTTTCCGCGTCTATCTGAGCCTTTTTTGCGGCCTTTAATTCATCAAGAGAGGGAGTGCATTCGGCGTGCACGGCTCCCGGGTGTTGCTCCACGTAGTTGCGCACGGCAGCGTACATCTCTGTCCATCCGTTCTCGTTCGGAACATGGTAAAGACCGCTTCCAAGAATAAGATCCACCCGCTTAAGCACATAGGAGCCATCATCGCGCAAAATGATTTCAGAAAGATCCCATTTACGGTTTGCCTCATCCGAAAGAATCTGACCAGTAATCGTAAATGCCACTGTGTTACCCTACCTGAAAAAATACGCCGAAGTCCTCATCAGGGAAATTATCTCTGGAAAACGAACCAAAGACGTGTCCGCCCTCATAGACTCCGGGTTGTATTGTTGTGTTGAAATACCACAGGCTAATCGGATAAAAGACGGCGAACTGGCCACCTTTCGGCCCGACGACCCTATGTACTGAACTAGCTACCCATTCCGTGCGTCCTCTCCGTATTGCCCCGGTGATGAGATTCGTATTCCCTGCCATCCCTGCACTGTTCGCGTAGTTGGCCGAATTGGCGTAGTTTACACTTAAGCTGGCAACATTTACGGGCCGCAACTGGTCATTTACCGACCCGATCAACCAACCGGGGTTGCCCTCATGCATAACCTCAGCCCAGCGCCGCCCATTGGCAAAGGCCAGAGAGTTGTTCGCTGTGTCGGCATTGGCGGCGCTGGGCACCTTCGCAAAAACGGCTTCGTCGACTTGGGCGACCCCCGCGTCGTTGACCTTCAGCCCCTTCCCGATGATCACGCCGCCGAGGGTCTTCTTTGTGGCGGGGGGAAGCATGGCGGCATCAATGGTCCCGTCCGAACGGACGAGTCCGCTGAGGATCTCTTTAATCTCGTCGATGTCTACCCTGAGGGGAATAATGATGGCGGAGTGGGCGGCGGGATCCATCAAGTGAGCAACAGGAGCGGCGTTCACCGCCTTAGGATGCACATTCAACGGCAATCCAATATCGACGGCAACGACAGAGGAAGGAAGACTTATCCCTTCCACAACGATGAGCGTGGCATTACCCGAGAGGGAAGCGTTGGCTACATAGCCATAAAGAAACGTTCCGTCGCCCGTGTACAACCGGAAGGAACGCGTCTGTGCAAAGAGGGAAACGAAGTCCCCCGGCAAGCTAAATGAAGAGGGGCCCACCACTGTAGGCGTGATGGGGAGCCCCGAAGCGTCCATGACGCGCCTCCAATGCTCTCCGGCCATTTCCTCCCATGTCTTCGCCGTCATGCGGAGTTGAACACGGGCTCCAACTTTCCAATCGCGGGCTCTGGTTCCTTCCTGCCCTCGTTCAACCGTCAGAATATCCCCGGCACGCTGTACAACCCGGATGAATTCCACGTTCCCCGCCGAATCTTTGATGGCGCACCGAAAGGAATCTCCAAGGGACAAATCGGGAAACTTGCCCCCATCCCCGAGCGAAAGATTCAGCAACGTTTGTTCAGCGGATACGGGAAGCGTCAAAACTGACTGGGCATTGTTCCTCAAGCTAATCATACCGTACCTCTATTTCTCAGTTCCGGAGGTAACTGCCGTCCGCATTTCTCGCTCTCGTAACTGCTCTTGCAGTGTTCCCTCTGCCAGAAGAACAGCCCGTCCACCACGCGCCGGGGCCATGCCCTCACCCCGTCCCGCGCCCAGCGGTAACAGCGCGAGGACAGGGTTTCGTCCGGCCAGCCACCAAGAAGCGTATTGAGGAGCTGGTCGACGGCGATCAACGTTCGCTTTCCGTAGGTCATGC
>ERZ832522.220-NODE-220-length-81013-cov-24.334396_pt1 | contig 81013 bp, 108 predicted proteins | sample MGYA00519951_ERZ832522 | MGnify/ENA primary metagenome ERZ832522 (study PRJEB31850, sample SAMEA3708728) | human gut metagenome | biome: human gut; feature: human-associated habitat; material: faeces | place: China | collected 2014 ... | reverse complement strand
GATGACGGTCCTCTGGCACACGAGCTTCTTTCTCCGAAAAAGCATGTTGACAAGACCTACTATGCAAAAGTATCCGGTAAAGTGACAGAAGAAGATGCCGTAAGGCTTGCAGAAGGCGTGGATATCGGGGAAAAAGATCTCACACGGCCGGCAAGGCTGGAGATCCTTTCCACCTGGGAGTCCGATACAGAATCTGCAGAAGCCGGTAAGAACTGGAAATCGGAGATCCGACTTACCATTCACGAGGGAAAATTCCATCAAGTAAAACGGATGATGGAAGCACTGGGAAAAAAAGTAACTTATCTGAAAAGACTATCTATGGGACCACTGGCGCTTCCTTCAGATCTTCCGGCAGGGAAGTATCGTCCGCTCACCGAAAAAGAGCTGGAGTTTCTGAAATCCGCCGGAAACCGCTGAAAAACAGAAAAAAATTGGAAAAATCCCCTTTACATAAGGGGATTTTCTATGCTATAATTCAGAAGTTGCAAAAATAAGCACGCACGGCGATTCTGTAAGGACGGTGCCCTACAGTATGTAAGGGGTCCCGGGAGAAGGCGACCTGTGCGGAAGAATTTAACCAAAAAGGAGAAAAGACATGAGCGTTATTTCAATGAAGCAGCTTTTAGAGGCAGGTGTTCATTTCGGACATCAGACAAGAAGATGGAACCCTAAAATGGCTCCATACATCTACACAGAACGTAACGGTATCTACATCATTGACTTACAGAAGTCTGTTGGCAAGGTAGATGAGGCATATGATGCAATTTCCGATATCGCTGCTCAGGGTGGTACCATTCTTTTCGTTGGTACAAAGAAGCAGGCACAGGATGCTATTAAGACTGAGGCAGAGCGTTGCGGAATGTACTATGTAAATGAGAGATGGTTAGGTGGAATGCTTACAAACTTCAGAACCATCCAGAGCCGTATTGCACGTCTGAAAGAAATCGAGACCATGTCTGAAGATGGAACATTTGATGTTCTGCCAAAGAAGGAAGTTATTGCACTGAAAAAAGAGTGGGATAAGTTAGAGAAGAACCTTGGCGGAATCAAGGATATGAAGAGAATTCCTGACGCTATCTTTATCGTAGATCCTAAGAAGGAGAGAATCTGCGTACAGGAAGCACAGTCTTTAGGGATCACACTGATCGGTATCGCTGATACAAACTGTGATCCGGACGAGTTAGATTATGTAATCCCAGGTAATGATGATGCAATCAGAGCCGTTAAGCTTATCGTTTCCAAGATGGCAGATGCTGTTATCGAGGCAAAGCAGGGAACTGAGGAAGTTGCTGCAGAAGCTGCTGAGGAGACAGTAGAAGAATAATTTTTGCATAATCATTCGAGAATTGGAGGAAAAAAAGATGGCAATTACTGCTGCTATGGTTAAGGAACTGCGTGAGATGACAGGCGCAGGCATGATGGATTGTAAGAAAGCTCTGACAGAGACAAACGGAGATATGGATGCCGCTGTTGACGTTTTGAAAAAAAGCGGTGCAGCCAAGATGGAAAAGAAGCAGAGCAGAATCGCTGCGGAAGGTATCGCAAGAGTTGCAGTAAACGGAAATGTTGCTGTTGTAGCTGAGGTTAACTCAGAGACAGATTTCGTTGCTAAAAATGAAACATTCCAGGAGTTTGTTCAGACAGTTGCAGATACAGCACTTGCTTCTGATTTAAACGGTGGAGCAAACGGCGAAGATATCGAGGCACTTCTTGCAACAAACGGACTCAGTGATCTGCTTGTTGAGAAGACAGCAACAATCGGAGAGAAGTTATCTGTGCGCAGATTCGCAAAGGTAACCGGTGATGCTGTTGCTTCTTATATTCACGGTGGCGGAAGAATCGGTGTTGTTATCGCTGCAGACGGTGCATCTGATGATGCTGCAAAAGAGGCTCTTACAAACATTGCTATGCAGGTTGCTGCAATGAACCCACAGTATATCAGCAGAAACGATATTTCCGCTGAGGAACTTGCAAAGATCAAAGAGATCACAATTGACAGCGCATTAAATGATGCAACAACTCTTCCAAAGCCTATCTTAAACAAATTACTGGACAAGGCAATCGGCGAGAAGGTATGGAGTGATGAGGATATCAATAACTTCGAAGAGCATAAGAGCAATATGAATTATGTCTGGAATTTCCTTTCCGATGTTGCAAAGGTTCAGCTGGGTGAGCTGGCTATGGCAGATAAGGCATCTATCACTGCTGAGAAGATGTTCGGCGGTCTTGTAGAAGGTCGTGTATCCAAGCAGTTAAAGGAGATCTGCCTTCTTGATCAGACATACGTTAAGGCGGAAGATGGCAAGCAGTCCGTAGCTAAGTATCTTGAGTCTGTTTCCAAGGATCTTAAAATCACCAAGATGATTCGTTTCGAAGTTGGCGAGGGTATGGAAAAGAAACAGGAAGATTTCGCAGCAGAAGTTGCTGCACAGATGAACGCATAATCCGTTCACAGAGTCAAGCTGTGTGAAAACACAAAAGGAGTCGTGGTTTTGGAAAAATAAAGAAACCGTGGCTCCTTTTTTATAACAATTTTACAACAACAGGGAATTAAATCTTTACAAGTTTTCAAAATATGTTAAAATAGAAAAGGATATTTCCCGGTGGAGGAACAGGATGAGTACAAAAGATTCAGAAGCTCTGGAGCAGCAGCGCCAGAGGAGAAATCGCATCAACCGTATGAAAACGGGAATCATTGTGACGATTACGGTATGGATGCTTGTCTCACTGTTGGCAATTATCCTTCTGACGGTGCAGGTAGCACGTTTGAGCAGCCATGTAAAGAGACTGGAGAAAGCGGGACAGACAACCGTTTCGCAAAATATTCCGGATTCTGAAAATGTGCAGGCTGCGGATACAGAAAGCAGTGGGCAGGAGACACAGAAATCTGCTTACGATAAAGTTGTGACGGGGATTGATTCCGGGGACAATATGGCAAAAGCGGGAGATGCACATAAAGTATATCTTACTTTTGACGGCGGACCGGATGAAAATACGGACAAGATTCTCGACGTATTGGATAAATACGGAGTAAAAGCAACTTTTTTCGTAGTAGGGGATGATTCCAAGGATATGCAGGAGGTCTATAAGAGGATTGTAAAAGACGGACATACACTTGGAATGCATTCCTTTTCCAACAAATACAGTACAATATATGCCTCCACAGAGGCATTTGAACAGGATTTTGATAAGATTTCCTCATATCTGAAAGACGTTACGGGAGTTAATAGTCTCTATTATCGTTTTCCGGGAGGAAGCAGCAATGAGATCAGCAATGTAAATATGGCTGAATTCGTTCGTATCTTAAATGAAAAGGGAATTACATACTTTGACTGGAACGTTTCCGCAGGAGATACTTCATCGGATTATACGGTGGATGATGTTGTGACAAATGTGACAGAAGGAGTAAAAAGATACAAAACCTCGGTTGTGTTATTACACGACGGAGATGACAAGTCAACAACGGTAGAGGCTCTGGAATCTTTGATTCAGAAACTGCAACAGATGAAAGCTGAGATTCTGCCGATTGATGAAAATACAAAAGTCATTCAATATATCAAGGCAGATAGTGTTGAATAAGTAGTATGAGTGGAGGAAGCACGATGGGATTATTTAAAGATTTTAAGGATGATTTTTCTCAGGCGGTCAATGAAATGATGCCGGGAGCAGACGCTCCGGAAAAAGAAAACAAAGCAGAAGATCTGGTAGTTAACACTCTGGGAGAAGATGTGGATGTAAAATCCGAATTATCCAAACTGGATGGTTTACTGGAGCAGGTACAGAAGGACGGCGGGTCTGATACACAAAAGTTAGAGTCGGAGCTTCCACCAATTCACAAAGAGGATAAAAAACCGGTGATCACACCAGCTGTGGACCCGGTAATCAATACATTTAATGAGGAGAAAAAAATTATGAGCGACACAACAATGGAAACCCCAAAGCCAACAGCACCAGTGATGAATAACAAAGTGAATCCGGATGCAGTTTCAGATGAGACATCTGTTATAACCGCAGGAACTGTTCTGACCGGTGATATCGCGTCTGACGGATCATTTGATATTCAGGGAACCATCAACGGAAATGTAACCTGTAATGGTAAGCTGGTTGTAACCGGAACCATTAACGGAAACAGTGCAGCTTCAGAGTTTTTTGCTGATGTGGCAAAAGTTGAGGGAGAAGTTGTAAGTTCCGGTACAGTTAAGATTGGAGCCGGTTCTGTGATCATTGGCAATATTGCAGCAGCTTCTGCAGTTATTGCAGGTGCAATCAAGGGTGATATCGATGTACAGGGACCTGTTGTTGTTGATACATCTGCGGTAGTCATGGGAAATATCAAATCCCGTTCCGTACAGATTAATAACGGTGCAGTAATCGAAGGTTTCTGCTCTCAGTGTTATGCTGATATTGATGTACAGGGACTTTTTGACGGAAAGTAAAATTAATCATAGGAGACAGATACGATGAAACGTATTTTATTAAAACTCAGTGGAGAGGCACTGGCCGGGGACAAGCGTCATGGATTTGATGAGCCGACAGTTACGGTTGTTGCAAAGCAGGTAAAGCAATTGGTAGATGCAGGTGTACAGGTTGGTATTGTCATCGGAGGAGGCAACTTCTGGAGAGGACGTACCAGTGAGACGATCGACCGTACAAAAGCCGATCAGATCGGTATGCTTGCTACGGTTATGAACTGTATTTATGTGTCAGAAATTTTCCGTTCCGTTGGAATGATGACTTCCGTGCTTACCCCGTTTGAGTGCGGATCTATCACAAAGTTATATTCCAAGGATCGTGCAAATAAATATTTTGCACATAACATGGTTGTATTTTTTGCAGGTGGTACCGGACATCCATATTTCTCAACAGATACGGCAACGGTACTTCGTGCGGTAGAGATTGAAGCAGATGGAATTTATCTTGCCAAGGCAATCGATGGTGTATATGACAGCGATCCGAAAGTAAATCCATCCGCTAAGAAATATGATCAGGTTTCCATTCAGGAAGTCATTGATAAAAAACTTGCGGTCGTTGATTTGACAGCATCCGTAATGTGCATGGAAAACCACATTCCAATGTATGTATTCGGACTTGGTGAAACGAACAGCATTGTAAACGCGGTAAACGGCCAGTTCAACGGAACTGTCGTTACTGTGGACTAGGAGGATATAGTATATGGACGAGAGATTACAGATTTTTCAGGATAAAATGGAGAAATCCCTTGCCAATTTAAATGAGGAGTTCGCGGGAATCCGTGCAGGACGTGCGAATCCGCATGTGTTGGACAAACTTCGTGTTGATTATTACGGAACACCGTCTCCGATTCAGAGCGTTGCAAATGTCAGTGTTCCGGAGCCGAGAATGATTCAGATTCAGCCATGGGAAGCATCTATGGTAAAAGAAATTGAAAAAGCCATTCTCAGTTCGGATCTGGGAATTAACCCGACGAATGACGGAAAACTGATTCGTCTGGTATTTCCGGAACTGACCGAAGAGCGAAGAAAAGAGCTGGCAAAAGATATTAAGAAAAAAGGTGAGGGTGCCAAGGTCGCTGTGAGAAATATCCGCAGAGATGCGATGGATCATTTCAAAAAAGTAGGCAAGGCGGAGGATATTTCCGAGGACGAGATCAAGGATCTCGAAGACGGAATCCAGAAACTGACCGATCAGTATGTTGCACAGATTGACAAGGCTGTGGATGCCAAGTCGGATGAAATTCTTACAGTATAAGATGTTTAAGGGACATAAGCCTGTGGCTATGTCCCTTTTTCACTTGCAGGAAAGAGGGGAACAAGATTGATGAAAATTCCAAAACATGTGGCGATTATACTCGATGGGAATGGAAGATGGGCAAAAAGCAAGGGTATGCCACGCAATTATGGACATACCGTTGGCGCAAAGAATGTAGAAACGGTTTGTCAGGCTGCAGATGAGCTTGGAATTGAGTACCTGACACTGTATGCATTTTCCACGGAAAACTGGAATCGTCCGGACAGCGAAGTGGCTGCACTGATGAAACTGCTGGAGAGTTATTTGAAAAACTGTATCCGCACGGCAAATAAAAATAATATGCGGGTACGTGTGATTGGGGAACTTTCCAGATTATCCGAAAGTTTTCAGAAAAAGATTCAGGAACTGGAAGAAGTTTCCGCGGCAAATACGGGACTGAATCTGACCATTGCCATCAATTATGGAAGCCGGGATGAGATGCTTCGGGCCATGAAGCATATGTTTACTGATATAAAGAATGGCAGAATCGCGGAGGAGGAAATCAATGAGAAAATCTTTTCCGGATATCTGGATACAAGGGAACTTCCAGACCCGGATTTACTGATTCGTACAAGTGGAGAGCAGCGGCTTTCCAATTATCTGCTGTGGCAGCTTGCGTATAGCGAATTTTATTTTACGGATGTTCCGTGGCCGGATTTTCATAAAAAAGAATTGGAATTAGCTGTGGAAGCGTATAATAAACGAGACAGACGCTTTGGCGGACTTAAGGAGGAAGAATAGGATGTTTAAAACGAGACTGTTAAGCGGAATCGTGCTGGTAATTCTGGCTCTGTTTTTGATTATTTCAGGCCATGAAATTTTATTATTTGCAACACTTGCCATTTCCTGTATCGGAATGTTTGAATTATATCGCGTGTTCAAGATGGAAAAGACCGTTCTGGCAGGCGTTGGATATCTGGCGGCAATCGTTTATTACTGTAATTTACAGTGGAAGTTTCTGCCGGATCTTATGATTTTATTTATGGCATTTTTGATTCTGTTAATGTTTGTATTTGTATTTGCATATCCGAAATTTCATGCAGATCAGGTGATGGCAGCATTTTTTGGATTCTTCTATGTAGCGGTCATGCTTTCTTATGTATATCAGATCCGTACGCTGGAGAGAGGGTTATATCTTGCCTTTCTTGTATTTTTATGTTCGTGGGGATGCGATACCTGTGCATATTGCGTCGGAATGCTGATCGGAAAGCACAAGATGTCGCCGAAACTCAGTCCGAAAAAATCGGTAGAGGGTGCAGTAGGAGGTGTGGCAGGTGCTGCGCTTCTGACCGCTTTATATTGTTTTATTTTCCGTAGCCCGATGCATCTGGAACGTGGAGAAATTGTAATTCTTGCTGTGATTGCGGCAATTGCCGGACTGATTTCCATGGTAGGGGATCTGACAGCTTCTGCCATCAAAAGAAATTATGATATCAAGGATTACGGAAAGTTGATTCCAGGTCATGGAGGAATTCTCGACCGGTTTGACAGCATGATTATTACTGCACCAATCATTTATTTCCTGGCGCTTCATATGCTGTAAGAGGTGAACGATGAAAAAGATAGCAATTTTGGGATCGACAGGGTCCATTGGAACACAGACACTTTCTGTGATTGAAGAACATGCAGATGATTTTGAAGTGACCGCACTTGCCTGTGGAAACAATATCCGTCTGCTGGAAGAACAAATGCGGAAATTTCGCCCAAAGCTTGTTGCTGTGTGGAGCAAAGAGGCAGCAGCTTCCCTTCGGGTCCGCACGGCGGATCTGGGCATTCCTGTGGAAACCGGAATGGATGGATTACTTGCGGTTGCAACTTATGAAGAGTCGGAAATTCTGGTGACGGCGATTGTCGGGATGCTCGGAATCCGGCCGACCATTGCAGCCATAAAGGCAAAGAAAACGATTGCCCTGGCAAACAAAGAAACGTTAGTTACGGCAGGACATCTGATTATTCCGCTTGCAGCGGAGTATGGAGTGTCCATTCTTCCGGTAGACAGTGAACATAGTGCCATTTTCCAGTCTTTGCAGGGAAACGAAGAAAATCCGATCAGTAAAATCCTTCTTACCGCATCCGGAGGACCGTTCCGGGGCAGAAAGAAGCAGGATCTGCTCCATATACAGGTGGAAGATGCATTAAAGCATCCGAACTGGTCCATGGGACACAAGGTGACCATTGATTCTTCGACACTTGTGAACAAAGGGCTTGAGGTTATGGAAGCAAAATGGCTGTTTGGTGTGGAACTCGAACAGATTGAAGTTGTCGTGCATCCGCAGAGTGTCATTCATTCTGCTGTGGAATATGAGGATGGTGCAGTGATTGCGCAGCTTGGAACGCCGGATATGCGTCTGCCGATTCAGTATGCACTGTATTACCCAAAGCGGAAACATTTATCCGGGAAGCGTCTGGATCTTTTTGCTCTTCGTGACATTACGTTTGAGCGCCCGGATACGGATACCTTCCGTGGGCTTTCCCTGGCATATGATGCTGCCAGACGGGGAGGAAATATCCCAACGGTTTTTAATGCCGCAAATGAAAAGGCAGTGGCAATGTTTCTGGACAGAAAAATCGCTTATCCGGAAATTACGGAAATGATTGAAGCTGCAATGGAAGAAGTCAGCTATATCGCACATCCGGATTTAGAGCAGATCTTAGAGACAGAGCAGGCAACATATGAATATATAGGGGGCAGGTGGTAAAAAAAATGAAAATTGTATCATTTCTTATCGCATTTGTAATATTTAGTATTGTCATTTTATTTCATGAACTGGGGCATTTTTTGCTTGCAAAGGCAAACGGAATCCGGGTAAATGAATTTTGTTTCGGCCTTGGACCGACTATCTGTGGGATACAAAAAGGCGAAACCAAATACTGCATTAAGGCATTTCCGTTTGGAGGAGCCTGCATGATGGAAGGGGAAGACGAAGATTCGACGGACAATCGTGCATTTGGTAAAAAGCCGGTATGGGGACGTATGAGCGTCGTATTTGCAGGACCTTTTTTTAACTTTATTCTTGCATTTATTTTCGCGTTTATCCTGATGAGCTGTGTGGGATATGATAAGCCGGTTCTTTCCGGGGTAATGGAAGGATATGCCGCAGAAGAGGCAGGTCTTCAGGAAGGGGATGAGATTATCCGGATGAATCATTTTTCGGTTCATTTCAGCAGAGAAATCACTGCATACGGAACATTTCATTCCGGGGAAACCATTAAAGTCACTTATGCAAGGGATGGGCAGAAACATACGACAACACTGGTTCCGAAACTGGATAAAGAGACCGGAAGATATCTGTACGGATTTCAGACCATGGGAAATGTCCGGGTAAAGGGAAACGTGCTCACAAACTTAAAAAACAGTTTTTACGAGGTGCGATACTGGATTTATACCACTATCCAGAGTCTGAAAATGCTTGTGACACGTCAGGTATCTCCAAACGAACTGAGCGGACCGGTCGGTATCGTAAAATCAATCGGAGACACCTATCAGCAGTCTGTAAAAAATGACGGGTATTACTATGCACTTTTGAATATGCTCAACTGGACGATTCTTTTATCTGCGAATCTGGGCGTTATGAATCTGCTGCCGCTTCCGGCACTGGACGGAGGCCGGCTGTTATTTCTGATTATTGAGGCGATCCGCAGAAAGCGGATTGATCCAAACAAAGAAGGCATGGTAAATCTGGTTGGTATTGTATTGTTGTTTGGACTGATGTTTATTGTTATGTTCAATGACATTCGAAAACTATTTATCTAAGAGGCTAGAGGCGTTATGATGGAGAGACATATCACAAAGGAAGTACAGATTGGAAACAGATGGATTGGAGGAAATCATCCGATTGCGATTCAGTCTATGACAAATACAAAGACAGAGGATGTTGCGGCAACGGTGGCACAGATTAAGCAGCTGACAAAAGTCGGTTGTGAAATTATCCGCTGCGCGGTTCCCACCCAGGAGGCAGCTGCGGCGCTGACGGAAATCAAAAAACAGATTACCATCCCGCTGGTTGCGGATATCCATTTTGATTACCGGCTTGCGATTGCAGCCATGGAGCACGGTGCGGATAAAATTCGTATCAATCCCGGAAACATTGGAAGTCGTGAGCGTGTAAAAGCGGTTGTGGATGTGGCAAAAGAGCGCCGGATTCCTATCCGTGTGGGCGTCAACAGCGGATCTTTAGAGAAGGGTCTCGTGGAAAAATACCATGGTGTGACCGCAGAGGGAATTGTGGAGAGCGCAATGGATAAAGTGAAACTGATCGAAGATATGGGCTATGATAATCTTGTGATCAGTATCAAATCCTCGGATGTCATGATGTGTGTCAAAGCACATGAGCTGATCGCAAAACAGACGGATCATCCGCTGCATGTGGGAATCACAGAGGCGGGAACACTGATCAGCGGGAATATCAAATCCGCAATCGGTCTGGGACTGATTTTAAACCAGGGAATCGGGGATACTATCCGTGTTTCTCTGACCGGGGACCCGTTGGAAGAGATTAAATCCGCAAAACTGATTCTTCGTACCCTCGGACTTCGCAAAGGGGGCGTGGAAGTGGTTTCCTGTCCGACCTGCGGAAGAACCCGCATTGATCTGATCGGGCTTGCCAATCAAGTAGAAACGATGGTTTCGGAATTTCCGCTTGATATCAAAGTGGCGGTAATGGGATGTGTGGTAAACGGACCGGGAGAGGCAAAGGAAGCCGATATCGGGATTGCCGGAGGTGTCGGCGAGGGTCTGATTATCAAACATGGAGAAATTTACAAAAAAGTACCGGAAGCAGAACTTCTGCCGGCACTGCGTTATGAATTGGAACATTGGAGTGAAGACTGATGTCAAAAGCATTTCGTGAAGCCTTTCCGACACTGAAACTGGAGGAAGAACTCGAAGGGCTGTTAGATACAACTGAAGTGACAAAAATAAGTGCGAATCATGAACATACTCATATTCGCATTTATTTGCGTGCAAAAAGACTTATTTTCAAAAAAAACATATGGAAACTTGAAAAAGCGATTACCGAACAGATTTTTCAGAACCGGGCCATACAGGTAAAGATCATAGAGTCTTATGAGCTTTCCGAACAGTATACCCCGAAGTCTCTGATAGAGGTGTATAAGGACAGTATTTTAGATGAACTGAATGCCTACAGTGTGCTCGAATACAATCTGTTGCGGACGGCGGACATGGAATTTCCGGAAGAGGACCGTCTGATTCTGACGATGGATGAGACTATTATTGCCAAAACCCGTACGGATGAGATTATCGAATTTTTAGAGAAAGTGATCTGTGAGCGCTGTGGAATGAATCTGAAAATATTTCCACAATACCGGAAACCGCAGGAGAGCAAATACCGGAAAAATTCCGAAGAACAGATCCGGCAGGAAGTGGCAGGAATTGTTGCGCGGACGAAGCTGGTTATGGAAGGAAAATCCCAGGAAACGGAAGAAAAAGAGAAAACTGTCGAAACAGAAGAAAAAACAAAGACAATTGCAAAAACGGCAGGAAATCGTGCAGACACTTCAAAAAATGGTACAAATTATGCAAAACCAAAGCAGAAGTTTGAAAAGCGGGGAGAGTTCCGCCGGAAATTCGAGTCGGATAACGGCAAAAAATCCATGAATCCGGATGTAATATACGGAAGAGACTTCGAAGAAGAGAGCATGGAGATTGAGAAGATTGACGGACCGATCGGAGAGGTTGTGATCCGCGGAAAGATTCTGTCGGTTGATACCCGTGAGATCCGCAATGAAAAGACCATCATTATTTTTTCCGTGACGGATTTTACCGATACGATTGTTCTTAAAATTTTTGCGAGAAATGATGATGTACCGGAGCTGTTAAAAGAAATCAGCGGGGGAAAGTTTGTGCGTGTCAAAGGTGTTGCAACCATTGATAAGTTCGACAGTGAACTTACCATCGGTTCTATCGTCGGAATCAAGAAATGCGCCGATTTTACAACGGTCCGTATGGATACCAGCGTAGAAAAACGCATAGAGCTGCACTGCCATACCAAAATGAGTGATATGGATGGCGTTTCAGATGTCAAGGATATTGTCAAGCGTGCCATGAAATGGGGGCATAAGGCGATTGCCATTACCGATCACGGGGATGTGCAGGCGTTCCCGGATGCCAATCATACCGTACCGTCCGATTCGGATTTTAAAGTCATTTACGGCGTGGAGGCATATCTGGTCGATGATTTAAAGGGGATGGTGACGGACAGCCAGAACCAGGATCTGGATGCAGATTATGTGGTATTCGATTTGGAGACAACCGGATTTAGTCCGGAGACCAACCGCATTATAGAGATCGGGGCGGTGAAGGTGCAGAACGGAAAGATCGTGGACAAATTCTCAACGTTTGTCAATCCACAAGTGCCGATTCCGTTTCGGATTGAGCAGCTGACGTCGATCAATGATTCCATGGTGATTGATGCACCTGTCATTGCAGACATTCTTCCGGAATTTATGAAATTCTGCGAGGGATGTGTTATGGTTGCCCATAATGCCGATTTCGATATGAGTTTTATCAAGAAAAACTGCCAAAGGCTGGATATTCCATGCAAGCCGACGATTGTGGATACGGTTGCCCTGGCGCGTGTCCTGCTTCCGAATCTGAACCGTTTTAAGCTGGATACGGTTGCAAAAGCGCTGGGCGTATCCCTGGAAAATCACCATCGTGCAGTGGATGATGCCGGATGTACGGCAGAGATTTTTGTGAAGTTTATTGAGATGCTCCGGGAGCGCGGTATGTCTACCCTGGACGAAGTGAATGCAATGGGAACCTCATCGGTGCAGAATGTACAAAAGATGCCGACTTATCATGCGATCATTCTTGCCACCTGCGATCAGGGGCGGACAAACCTGTATAAGCTGATTTCGCTGGCGCATATCAAATATTATCACCGGCGTCCGAGGATTCCGAAGAGTGAATTTATCAGGTACCGGGATGGACTTCTGATCGGGTCTGCCTGCGAAGCGGGAGAGTTGTACCGGGCAATTTTAAATGGCCGTCCGGAGGAAGAAATTTCTAGACTGGTAAACTTTTATGATTATCTGGAAATCCAGCCGCTCGGAAACAATGCATTCCTTGTAAGAGATGAAGATTCTCCGGTTGCGTCCAATGACGATCTGATTGAGATCAATAAAAAGATTGTCCGGCTCGGTGAACAGTTCCATAAGCCGGTGGTGGCAACCTGTGATGTGCATTTTTTAGATCCGGAGGATGAAATTTACCGGAGAATTATCATGGCAGGGCAGGGATTTAAAGATGCGGATGAGCAGGCTCCCCTTTTTCTGCGGACGACGGAAGAGATGCTGAAAGAATTTGCCTATCTTGGAAGTGAAAAAGCAGAAGAGGTTGTTATTACAAACACAAACCGGATTGCGGATATGTGCGAAAAAATTTCTCCCGTTCGTCCGGATAAGTGTCCGCCGGTCATTGAAAACTCGGACCAGATGCTGCGTGACATCTGTTACAACAAAGCACATAAAATGTATGGAGATCCACTGCCGGAAATTGTGCAGGAACGTTTAGACCGGGAATTAAATTCCATCATCAGCAATGGGTATGCTGTGATGTATATCATTGCGCAGAAGCTGGTTTGGAAATCCAACGAAGACGGCTACCTGGTCGGATCGCGTGGATCGGTCGGAAGTTCTTTCGTTGCGACAATGTCCGGTATTACGGAGGTGAACCCGCTGCATGCGCATTATCTGTGCAAACATTGTCAGTACAGCGATTTTGATTCGGATCTGGTAAAATCTTTTTCCGGCCGAAGCGGATGTGATATGCCGGATAAGCTCTGTCCGCGTTGCGGAAAACCGCTTTCCAAAGAAGGGTTTGATATTCCGTTTGAGACGTTCCTGGGATTTAAGGGAAATAAAGAGCCGGATATCGACCTGAACTTTTCCGGAGAGTACCAGAGTAAGGCACATAAATACACCGAAGTTATCTTCGGGGAGGGACAGACCTTTAAGGCAGGAACGATCGGTACGCTGGCGGATAAGACGGCATTCGGTTATGTCAAAAATTATTATGAAGAGCGCGGCGTACATAAGAGAAACTGTGAAATTGACCGGATCGTACTTGGATGTGTCGGGGTGCGTCGTACTACGGGACAGCATCCGGGTGGTATCGTTGTTCTTCCGATGGGGGAACAGATTTATACATTTACCCCGGTTCAGCATCCGGCAAATGATATGACGGTCGATATTACGACCACACATTTTGATTATCACTCGATTGACCATAATCTTTTAAAACTTGACATTCTCGGACACGATGATCCTACCATGATCCGTATGCTGCAGGATCTGACGGGTGTAGATCCGACGCAGATTCCATTGGATGATAAGGCTGTCATGTCGCTGTTTCAGGATACTTCCGCACTTGGCATCACGCCGGACGATCTGGTGAACTGCCAGCTGGGGGCATTGGGTATCCCGGAGTTTGGTACAGACTTTGCCATGGGCATGTTAATTGATACACAGCCAAAAGAATTTTCGGATCTGGTGCGTATTGCAGGGCTGTCCCATGGTACGGACGTATGGCTTGGCAATGCACAGACACTGATTCAGGAAAAGAAGGCAACGATTTCTACCGCCATCTGTACAAGGGATGATATCATGATCTATCTGATTGGCATGGGACTGGATTCCGAGGAATCGTTTAAGATTATGGAGAATGTCCGGAAGGGAATTGTGGCAAAAGGAAAATGTGACAAATGGCCGGAATGGAAGCAGGATATGATCGATCACAATGTACCGGACTGGTATATCTGGTCCTGTGAGAAGATTAAGTACATGTTCCCGAAAGCCCATGCAGCCGCGTATGTTATGATGGCATGGCGCATTGCCTACTGTAAGGTGTTTTATCCGCTGGCTTACTATGCAGCATATTTTTCTATCCGTGCGACCGCTTTCAGTTATGAGCTGATGTGTCAGGGAAAAGAAAAACTGGAAGGATATATGCATGAGTACGAAAAGCGCAAGGACGAGCTCTCCAAAAAAGAGCAGGATACCTACAAAGATATGCGTCTGGTACAGGAAATGTATGCCAGAGGATTTGAATTTCTTCCGCTGGATATCTATAAGTCAGAACCGCATCATTTTCAGATTGTGGATGGAAAACTGCTGCCGGCACTCAATACGATTGACGGACTTGGCGATAATGCGGCAGTTGCGATTGCAGAAGCGGCAAAAGACGGAATTTTTCTTTCCAAGGATGATTTTAGGGAACGGACAAAAGTATCAAAGACAACAATAGAACTGATGAGTGATCTGGGATTGTTTGGCGATATGCCGGAATCCAATCAGCTTTCCCTGTTTGATTTTGGCGCGTAATGTTATGGAAGTTTTGAAAAACAAAAGAGGAGGAACCGCATTTTTGGGTTCCTCCTCTTTTACAGTCTTATACATTTATTTTTTGATAACGCCGGGATGGAAAGCGGTGAGTGTTCCCGGATGATCGGTCGGTGTACAGAACATTTCTTTTGTCTTAAAATCGGTAAAATAGATGTAACTGGAAGTGACGTTGATATTGGAGTAATTGCCCTGTGCCAGTTCCTGATATCCACTGCCGTCATTTTTGATCATACAAAGGGCCGGATTGTCTTCGGAATAGCGCTGATAAAAAATACTGCTTCCGTATACATTGTAGAGATCCAGACTGTCCTTGGTAAGTGTAACCGGATGACCGGATTTCATATTGGTATGTACCAGGGCGTTGTTCTGATCCACATCCATATAATAGACATTGTCATCACTGGTTACAATCGGTTTGAAAGAATTACATTCATAGACTTTGCTTAAACTGTCACTGGCGGTATCCAGCTGATAGATGGCACCGTCACTTTCGGTTCCGCTGGTATAAATATACTGACCCAGCGTGCTGCATGTAAAAATGTAAGGCGAATATACTTTTTTGCGTCCTTCGCCATCGATTCCGATCTTGTAAAGCGTTGTAGCATCCTTGTCATCATAGTGCAGATAATAAATGTAGTTTCCGACAAGCGAGGCATACAGGCAGGGATCTTTGTCTAAAATTTTAGTGTTTTCTCCATTCTGGTCAATTCTGCACAGACTGTTTCTTGCGTAGGAGAAGAAATCAAATCCGGTTCCATTATTTTCATTATTGCGTACATAGTATACATAATGGTCATCGGCGTTGATATACATGACACGGTCATAACTGAGTTTTTTCAGATGATTGCCGTTTGTATCCATGGAATACAGCCGGTAATCGTCATCCGGATTGGCAAAATAAACGGTTCCGTTTTTCTCACAAAACAAGCCGGCATTGTAAAGGTTTCCGGCAGTATTTCCGTTGACATAGCTTGTGTTGTATTTGATCTTACTTTTCTGATGGCTGTAAAAGCCCAGTCCTGCAAATACTACGACCAGAACAGCAATTATAATTATGGGCAAACGTTTTTTCATAATATCGAGTCCTCCTTGGTAAGTTGTATCTTGCCTTTTATACCTTTGTGTTATAAAATTTTATCATAAATCATGAAGGAGCGCTATATGAAAGATTTACTAGATATCCGAAAAGATATTGATAAAATTGACGAACAGATCGTAAAACTCTATGAGGAACGGATGAAACTGACCTCGGATGTGGCTGAATACAAAATAAATACCGGGAAGCAGATTTTTGACAAGGAGAGAGAGGAATCCAAGCTGGCAACGCTGCAGAAAAAAGCGGAAAGTGATTTTACCAGACACGGAATCCGTGAACTTTTTGAGCAGATCATGGCGATGAGCCGTAAGAAACAGTATAAACTGCTGACGGAGCATGGAATTATGCCTCCGCAGGAGTTTGAGCCGATTCACACGCTGGATTATTCCAATGCAAGGATTGTTTTTCAGGGACTCGAAGGTGCCTACAGCCAGCTTGCCATGGAACAGTTTTTTGGAGAAAACTGCAATAATTTCCATGTGGAGAGCTGGAAAGATGCCATGGAGGCCATTAAGAACGGGGAAGCGGATTATGCGGTACTCCCGATCGAGAATTCTTCGGCAGGAATTGTCTCGGAAAATTATGATCTTCTGGTGGAATATGATAATTATATTGTCGGGGAGCAGATCATCCGTATTGATCATGCACTTTTAGGACTGGAAGATGCGGATGAGAGAGATATCCGTACCGTGTATTCGCACAAACAGTCACTGATGCAGTGCAGTGAATTTCTGGACAGTCATGCGGACTGGGAAAAATTCAGTGTCAGCAATAATGCCGTTGCAGCCAAGAAGGTCAAAGAGGATGGGGAGATTTCCCAGGCGGCGATTGCCAGTGCAAAAAATGCCCAGATTTATGGGTTGAAAGTATTACGCAATTCCATTCAGAATAATAAAAATAATTCGACCCGGTTTATTGTTGTGACAGGGAAAAAAGTATATACCGATCAGGCAGACCGGATCAGCATCTGTTTTGAGATTAATCACGAAAGCGGTGCTTTATATCATGCACTGTCGCATTTTATTTATAATGGACTGAATATGACAAATATCCAGTCACGTCCGTTACAGAATAAAAACTGGGAATATCGTTTCTTTGTTGATTTTGAGGGAAGATTTGAGGATCATGCAGTGCAGAATGCGCTGCGCGGACTTCGGGAGGAAACAATTGCATTCCGGATTCTTGGTACGTATTAGTCAGAATTGGTGAAAGAAGGTGGGCGTATGGCAATTCACACATTTGCAGCAATTTATATTGGCACATACGATGTGAGCCTGAAGGTATTTGAGTTTACAAACAGAAAAAAGTTTCATGAGGTGGATCACATCCGGTCCCGGCAGGAACTGGGGAAAGGTGCTTACGGCACCGGGACAATCGGATATGAGCAGGTGGAAGAACTCTGTGAAACACTGGCGCAGTTTAAAGAGATCATGGAAAGCTACAAGGTAGACAGTTATGAAGTCTGTGCAGCCGCCGCACTCCGGGATACCACAAATGAGATATTTGTCCTTGACCAGATTTATCTTAGAACCGGATTCCGGGTAAAGGTGCTCAGCAACTCGGAACACCGTTTTATCAGTTATAAAGCGGTGGCTGGCAGTCCGGTGTTTGAGGAGATGATAAAGACGAGTGCAGCAGTCGTGGATGTCGGCGGGGCGAGTGTGCAGATCACATTATTCCGTGACGGGAAAATGATCACGACACAACACATGGAAACAGGCATTATGCGCCTGCGGAATCTGCTTGGAGACCGCGGATACTCCCTGAAAATGTATGAAAACCAGATTGAGGAATATGTCAATAAAAAACTCGAGGGATTTCGCTCCATGTACATGAATACGCCGGTGGATTATCTGATCCTGATCAGTGACTATGCCGGCGGCCTGGTCAAAAAAATTGAGGAAAAAGGCGGAAAAAGCCGGCAGGTAAAGCTGGATAAATTCTCTAAATTTATCGATAAACTGCTCAAAAAAACGCTGGAGGAGATCACAGCGGAATTAAATCTTTCAGATGAGAGGGAACCGCTGATCATTCCGGCACTTGTGCTGTATAAGATGATGGCACAGAATGTGAATCCAAAAGAGGTATGGGTGCCGGGAGCAAACATTCAGGATGGTATGGCATTTGATTATGCACAGCACAATAAACTGCTGGCATCGACACATGATTTTGATGCGGATGTCATTTCGGCGGCCACATTTTTATCGGAGCATTACCACAGTTTTTCTCCACACATTCAGACACTTTCCAAGCTATCCATTAAGATTTTTGATGCGATGAAACAGGAACACGGACTTGGAAAGCGGGCGCGTCTGCTGCTTCAGGTGGCTACAATCCTGCATGACTGTGGAAAGTATGTCAGCTTTGCGGAAGCGTCGGAGAGTACGTATCATATTATCATGTCCTCAGAGATTATCGGTCTGACCCATCAGGAGCGCGAGATTGTTGCACAGATCGTGCGCTACAATACTCTTCCGCTGGATCCGTATGAGGAAGTCGCTGATGTATTGAGCCAGGAAGAGTATCTTTGTGTGGCAAAACTTTCGGCAATTCTTCGTGTGGCAAATGCGCTGGATCAGAGTCATAAACAGAAGTTTAAAAATATCCGGATCGCGGTAAGGGAGAGAAAACTCGTGATTACGGTCGAGGCATTTGAGGATATTGCGCTGGAACAGGCATTGTTTGACGCAAAGACCTCTTATTTTGAAAATGTATACAGCATGAAACCTGTTTTAAAAGAGAAGCGTATTTATAACTATTAGATCGGAGGGCTTTTATGGACACAAAAATAGATTTTAAAGATCCGGCATATTATGAAAACCGTGAGCTCAGCTGGATTAAGTTTGACCAGCGTGTATTAAGTGAAGCAAGAGATAAATCCATTCCGCTTTTGGAGCGGTTGAAATTTGTCAGTATTACTTCTTCCAATCTGGATGAATTTTTTATGGTAAGGGTGGCATCCTTAAAGGATATGGTACACGCAAAATATAAAAAGCGTGATATCGCCGGAATGACCGCAACGGAGCAGCTTTCCGCCATCAATAAACAGGCGCGGGAACTGGTCAATATCCAGTACAGTACTTTCAGCCGTTCCCTGATGCCGCTTCTGCGTAAAGAAGGAATTTATCTTCTGGATGCACATGAGGATCTGAACGAGGAACAGGCGCGTTTTGTGGATCGCTATTTTATGGAAAATGTATATCCGGTACTCACCCCGATGGCAGTGGATGCGTCGCGTCCGTTTCCGCTGATTCGCAATAAGACACTGAATATTGCAGCACTTCTGACCGGAAAGAAAACGGAGGATGAGACTGTGTTTGCGACCGTGCAGGTGCCAAGTGTTCTGCCGCGTCTGGTACAGATTCCAAGCGAAGGGGAAACGAAGTCTTTCATTCTGCTTGAGCAGATTATAGAACGCAACATAGGCATACTGTTTTCCAATTACAAGGTATTGTGTGCGTATCCGTACCGGATCATGCGAAACGCAGATCTGACAATTGATGAGGATGAGGCATCAGATTTGCTGAAAGAGATTGAAAACAAATTAAAGATGCGTCAGTGGGGAGAAGTTATCCGTCTGGAAATTGAAGAGAAGGTAGACAAAAAGCTTCTGAAATTTTTAAAGACCGAGCTGAAAGTATCGGATGAGGATATTTTTCAGATTGCAGGACCGATTGATCTGACTTTTTTAATGAAAATGTATGGGATTGACGGATATGACCATCTCCGCTATAAACCGTATACGCCGCAGCAGGTGCCGGAAATTACACCGGGAAGTGACATTTTTGCCGCAATCCGCAAAGGGGATATTTTTCTGCATCATCCATACGAAACCTTTGATCCGGTTGTGGATTTCATCCGGCAGGCATCCAAAGATCCGGATGTCCTGGCGATTAAACAGACACTGTATCGTGTCAGCGGAAATTCCCCGATTATCAGCAGTCTGGCACAGGCAGCGGAAAACGGCAAGCAGGTGTCGGTTCTGGTTGAGCTGAAAGCCCGTTTCGATGAGGAGCACAACATTGTATGGGCGAAAAAACTGGAACAGGCAGGCTGTCATGTGATCTATGGTCTCGTTGGCCTTAAAACACACAGCAAGATCGCACTGGTGGTCCGCCGGGAAGAGGACGGAATCCGCCGCTATGTTCATCTGGGAACCGGAAACTATAACGATTCGACGGCAAAATTATATACGGACTGTGGAATCTTTACCTGCAAAGAGTCGATCGGGGAGGATGCCACAGCGGTATTTAATATGTTATCCGGATATTCCGAACCGCTGGCATGGAATGAACTGGTGCTGGCACCATACTGGCTGCGGGATAAATTTTTGCGGCTGATTGGTAGGGAAACAAAAAACGCGCAGCAGGGAAGGGAAGCCCGTATCGTGGCAAAAATGAATTCCCTCTGTGATCCGGGCATTATTGCGGCACTGTATGAGGCATCTGCAAGCGGTGTAAAGATTGATCTGATCGTGCGCGGAATCTGCTGTCTGCGCGTCGGAATTCCTGGAGTGAGTGAGAATATTTCCGTGCGTTCCATTGTGGGAAATTTTCTGGAGCACAGCCGTATTTTCTATTTTTATAATGACGGCAATCCGGAAGTATTTATGGGAAGTGCGGACTGGATGCCGCGAAATCTTGACCGGCGTGTAGAGATTGTTTTCCCGGTGATTGAGGAGGAACTCAAAGAAAAAGCACTGCATATTCTGCATGTGGAATTGGAAGATAATGTGAAAGCGCGTGTGATGCAGCCGGATGGTACGTATGAAAAACTTGACAAGCGGGGCAAGGTTCTGATAAACTCGCAGGAGCAGTTTTGTGCGGAGGCAAAAGCAGCAGTGCCGGATCAGAATCCGGGAAACAACCAGCGGCTGTTTATTCCGGCAGAACCGGCGGAATAAATTTACAGAAAACAGTTGACAATACCGTAATCAGGTGGTATAGTCAAATGGTTGTTAAGAAACAAGTAGAGTATCCACTCTCACCTAAGCGCAATCGGGCGACTTAGTGTTCATACTTTTAGCATGTTATATGAATGTTAGATGTAATAGTGGATAGTCTGCCTATCCACTATTTTTTATTGGAGGTACAAAACCATTAGCGAATTAATGATTAACGAACAGATCAGAGACAGAGAGGTTCGTCTGATCGGACCGGATGGCGAGCAGATTGGTGTTGTCTCATCCAGAGAGGCACAGAAAATTGCAGATGAAGCCGGTCTTGACCTTGTCAAGATTGCTCCGAATGCAAAGCCGCCTGTATGCAAGGTAATTGATTACGGTAAGTATCGTTATGATCTTGCACGTAAGGAAAAGGATGCAAAGAAGAAGCAGAAGACAGTGGAATTAAAAGAAATCCGCCTGTCACCAAACATTGACACCAATGATTTGAACACCAAGATGAACGCTGCAAAGAAGTTCCTCGCAAAAGGCAATAAAGTCAAGATCACACTTCGTTTCCGTGGTCGCGAGATGGCACATATGAACAGCAGTAAGCACATCTTAGATGATCTTGCTGAGCAGCTTTCCGATATCGCAGTAGTGGAAAAAGCACCGAAGATCGAGGGAAGAAGCATCGGTATGGTGTTGGCAGAGAAGAGATAACATTTATTAAGGAGGAATACACAATGCCAAAAATTAAGACAAACAGAGCAGCAGCAAAGCGTTTCAAAGCAACCGGAACCGGAAAGTTAAAGAGAAACAAGGCTTACAGAAGACATATCTTAACAAAGAAAACAACAAAGAATAAGAGAAATCTCAGAAAAGCAGCAATGATGGATCAGACAAACATCAAGAACATGAAGAAGATTTTACCATACATCTAAGATTTGTTAAGGAGGATATAGGAAATGGCAAGAGTTAAAGGCGGATTAGGCGCTAAGAAAAGACATAACAGAACTTTAAAGTTAGCAAAGGGATACAGAGGAGCTCGTTCCAAGCAGTATCGTGTAGCTAAGCAGTCCGTAATGAGAGCCTTAACAAGTTCTTATTCTGGACGTAAAGAGAGAAAGAGACAGTTCCGTCAGTTATGGATTGCTCGTATCAACGCAGCAGCTCGTATGAACGGACTTTCTTACAGCCAGTTCATGCACGGATTAAAGGTAGCTGGAGCTGATTTAAACCGTAAGGTATTAGCTGACATGGCTGTTACAGATGCAGCAGGTTTTGCAAAGCTTGCAGAAGTTGCAAAGAAAGCATTAGCTTAGTCATCGGAAAAATGTTGGGTAGAAAACTCCGGACAAGTTGTTTGTCCGGAGTTTTTTGAAAAATATACGGGGAAAGGTATTGGAAACAATGGAAAAAAGAGAACAGCTCGGAAGCAGACTTGGGTTTATTATGCTCTCGGCAGGATGTGCAATCGGATGCGGAAATGTATGGAAGTTTCCCTGGATGTGCGGACAAAACGGCGGTGGCAGTTTCATGCTTGTCTATGTGATCTGTCTGCTCATTTTAGGGCTTCCGGCAATGGTGATGGAACTTTCCGTAGGACGTGCGGCACAGACAAGTCCCTTGTATATGTATGAGAAACTTTCCGGAAAACGCAAATGGAAAATTCCGGGGATTGTGTGTCTGATTGGAAATATTGCACTGATCGCGTTTTATTCCGTTGTTGCAGGCTGGATTATTTATTATTTTGTGAAGTTTCTTACCGGTCAGAATGCGGATTTGGGATTTGAAAAAATGATCACAACACCATCCGTAAATGTTGGTTACCTGTTGATCACGGTTGTGATTACATTTGTGATTTTGAGTTTCCGGCTGCAGGGAGGCCTTGAACGCATTACCAAATATATGATGTCGGCGCTTCTGGTGCTGATGCTGGTGTTGGCGATCCACAGTTTTACGCTTTCCGGCGCAAAGGATGGGCTGGCTTTTTATCTGATTCCGGACCTTTCCAAAATATCAGGTACAATGATTGTAAAAGCAATGAATCAGGCGTTTTTCACGTTGTCGGTCGGTATGGGTGGCATGGCGATCTTTGGAAGCTACATCGGGAAAGAGCGTTCCCTTTTGGGAGAATCCGTAAATATCATTGTTTTAGATACGTTTGTAGCAGTTGTTGCAGGCATGATTATGTTTCCTGCCTGCGATACCTATAATCTTGAAGTGACTGCGGGACCAAGCCTTTTGTTTGATACGATGGCGAGTGTGTTTAACCATATGCAGGGCGGACGCTGGTGGGGTGCGCTGTTTTTCCTGTTCATGGTGTTTGCTGCCATGTCAACGGTATTTGGAGTATGTGAGAATCTGCTTGCCATGATCCGGGAACTGACGGGCTGGTCACGTCCGGTGGGATGTATTGCCTGCGGGATTGGGACGTTTCTTGTGGCATTGACAACGGCGCTGGGGTACAGTCTGATTCGTTTTCAGCCGTTTGCAAAAGGCACGGCATGGCTGGATTTGTGGGATTTTATTGTGTCTAACAATGCGATGCCGCTCGGCTCACTGATACTGGCGCTGTTTTGCTGTACACGCCGGGGATGGGGGTGGAACAATTTCCTGCAGGAGGCCAATGCGGGAAAAGGCTTAAAAATCAAGGCATGGATGAAACCGCTGTTCTGTTATTTTGTGCCTGTAGGGATTTTATTTATTTATATTTATGGAATGTTCACGTTTCCGTGGCATTAGAAGAAAAGAGGGGCAAAAATTATTCTGTCCCTCTTATTTTTATGCGATAAGCTTTGGGAGAGGCCCCTTTTTTCTTATGAAAGGTTTTTGAAAAATACAGCCCATTATCAAATCCGACGGAATTTGCAATGGCGGTGATCGAAAGATTTGAGTGTTCCAACAGATAGCATGCCTGTTTCATGCGAAAATCCGTGAGGTATTCTTTTGGGGACTGCTGCAGCACCAGTTCAAAGGAACGGAACAGATGGCTGCGGCTTAAACCGACGTAGGCGGCAATATCTTCCACTGTGATCGGGTAGGAGTAATTGGCGCTGATATATTCGATGCTCTTTTGGACATAGGTAGCGGATGTCAGCTGTGTATCTTTTTTGGCAGAAGATTTCAGAAAAAGTGCCAGAGTAGTATAGAGCCGTCCGGTCATTTCCACTGCATGCTCAAAACCATTTCCTCTGGCATCGTAAATATGCAGAAGCTGCCGCTTGACTTCTTCTCCGTTTGGCACTGCATGAATACAGGGATTTTTGCGAGAAAAATCAGTTGCCTGCAGGATGGTGGCAGCGTCGCTTCCGGTAAAACCGACCCAGGCGTATTCCCATGGGTTTTTGGCGTCTGCACGGTAGATAACCTCAGTATTAGGATAAACTAAAAAGGCATCTCCGGCGGAGAGAGAATGGACTTCGTGATGCACTTCATAGGTGCCTTTGCCGGAGATAATATAGTGAATCAGATAGTGGTCACGGATTCCGGGACCCCACTGATAACCGGCATCGCATAGTTGGTATCCGACATTGTAAACCGACAGGGAAACAAGTTCTTTTGCGGTTGCTTTATAGGAATTTTTGTATTGATCGTTCATGGAAAACACTCCTTGTACACCCATAGAGTTCATGGCTGCTTTTGTTATCTTTAATATTCAGTTTATACGTTTTTTTATGCACATGCAACATTTTTACATGTTTTCTCTACATTTGGTTCTGTACATTTGTGGATAAGAGCGATAGAATAAAGATGTCAAAAGAAAACAAAAGCACAGAAAGGGAGAGTGGAATTATGGCAATTTTAGTTACTGGTGGAGCAGGCTATATCGGAAGTCATACATGTGTAGAACTGCAGAATGCGGGGTATGATGTTGTTGTTTTGGATAATCTGTCAAACGCTTCCGAAAAGTCGCTGGATCGTGTGGAAGCATTGACTGGAAAGAAAGTTACTTTTTATAAGGGAGATATCCTTGACCGTGACATTTTAAATAAAATTTTTGCAGAGCAGAAGATTGAAAGCTGTATTCATTTCGCTGGACTTAAAGCAGTCGGAGAGTCTGTAGCAAAGCCTTGGGAATATTATAATAACAATATTGCGGGCACGTTGACATTGGTTGACGTGATGCGTCAGAACGGATGCAAGAACATCATTTTTTCTTCCTCAGCAACGGTATATGGAGATCCGGCAGAGATTCCGATCACCGAAAACTGTCCGAAGGGACAGTGTACCAATCCATATGGCTGGACAAAGTCCATGCTGGAACAGATTTTATCTGATATTTACAAAGCAGACAATGAGTGGAATGTGATTCTGCTTCGTTACTTTAATCCAATCGGGGCGCATCCAAGCGGAACGATGGGAGAGAATCCAAACGGTATTCCAAACAACCTGATGCCTTATATTACACAGGTTGCAGTTGGCAAGTTAAAAGAACTCGGCGTGTTTGGAAACGATTACGATACTCCGGACGGAACCGGTGTGCGCGATTATATCCACGTTGTTGATCTGGCAAACGGACATGTAAAGGCATTAAAGAAGATCGAAGAGAACGCCGGACTTTGCATTTACAACCTTGGTACCGGACACGGCTACAGCGTACTTGATATCGTAAAGAATTTTGAGGAAGCAAACGGCATTAAGATTCCATACAGCATCAAGCCTCGCCGTCCTGGCGATATTGCAACCTGTTACTGTGACCCGGGCAAGGCAGAACGTGAACTTGGCTGGAAAGCGCAGTACGGAATTAAGGAAATGTGTGCGGATTCCTGGAGATGGCAGAAGAACAATCCAAACGGTTATGAGGATTAATTAAAAAAGAGGGAAAAGTCTTATTTTCGAATTTGTTTGAATATTTTTGAAAAATATGAAAAATATGCTTGACGAAGCGTGGGGTGTATGCTATTATAATACACGGTTCGTTGGTCAAGCGGTTAAGACGCCGCCCTCTCACGGCGGAAACACGGGTTCGATTCCCGTACGGACTGCTGAGATATAAATCCAGTGTTTATACAGATTCTTAGGAAGCTGTTGTAGGCACTGGATTTTTTGTTTTCTTATATGGTCATATATGAAACCGAAACGTCGAGTTAGAATGTCAAAACAAGATTACCTATGAAATAATGGGGATAAAAGTTATGCACTTAGTAAAATTGGAAGAGATTCCTGGTGCTAAAGAAGAATTGAAAAAAATTCGCAAACGATTCTACGATTGGATGAAAGATCCTTCTGCATTTTCAGAGTAATTCACAAAATACCCAAGAAACCTTGCAAAACAGGGCATTTCTTGTCAGCAGGAGGTATATTATGACATCAATTCGTGTTTTATTCGTATGCCACGGCAGGGCTATGGAAAGTCAGTAAAATCAAGGCTTTAGGGGGCATTACTTGGGTATATCGTGGCAAGTGTAGTAGTAAGGGACTACGGTAATACTACGAATGAGGGAATGCAAACAAGCCGATGTAGAAGTACAAATTTTAACGGTAGTAGCAATCGTTAGAATGTAAGGGCTATCGTTATATAGTGTGCAATCGTTGAAATGTTCAGCAGTATCGTGTAAAATGAATATCTAATTGGATATGAACATATAATATTAATGCAGCCATAAGCTGCGATTTGAACTTATTTTGACATTGACAAGCGGCTCATTTGGATGTATATTTTAAGTACAGTAAGAGATTACTGCAAATGTTTGTTGCTACTCGATATGCAACTCAAACAAGGTCGAGTTCAAATGTTTGTCGCTACTCGATATGCGACTTAGAAAAGGTCGAGTTCAAATGTTTTGAGGTTCCATTCGAGAGGATGGGGCCTCTTTTTAACGATAGGAGAAGAAATGGAAATAGGACATTTTTATTATATTGATGATCAGTACTTTAAGGATTTTCCAGATCCTTATTTGATGCAGAATAAGGAAAAAGTAAATGGACAGTTGCATGACAGACCATGTTTTTACGCATTCCAGGATAGTAATACTCAGCTATTTTGGATGATTCCGTTTTCGTCACAGGTTTCTAAATTTAAGGGGATTTATAATAAGAAAATGCAAAAGTACCATAGGTGCGATACAATTGTTTTTGGAGAAGTACTTGGTCATGAGAAGGCTTTTTTGATTCAAAATATGTGTCCGATTACAGAAAAATATATGAAAAATGAGTATTTGGACTCTGCTGCCAATATACCAGTTCGTGTTGATGGTAGATTGGAAAAGGAATTGAAGGATAAGGCAGGGAAAGTATTAGCGTTGCAGAGAAAGGGCGCAAAGCTGATTTTTCCAGATGTCCTTAGTATAGAACAGGAATTATTATAATAGATGGAAATATCTATCGAATATAGAGACAGTCTGTCTGATCAAAATCAGGATAAGGACAAGTATTCGTTGGTACTTGCCAATCCACCTTTTAAGGGAAGTCTGGATGCAGAGTCAGTTTCCGGAGATTTGCTTAAGGTATGTAAGACAAAGAAAACAGAATTATTATTCCTTACCTTGTTCCTTCGTATCTTAAAGATTGGTGGAAGATGTGCTTGTATTGTACCGGATGGAGTGCTTTTTGGATCTTCTAAAGCGCATAAGGATATCAGAACAGAGATTGTAGAAAATCAGAGATTGGAGGCTGTTATTTCCATGCCTTCCGGTGTGTTTAAACCATATGCCGGTGTATCTACCGCTATTCTGGTATTTACTAAAACAGAGCATGGTGGAACGGATAATGTGTGGTTCTATGATATGAAGGCTGATGGCTTCAGTCTTGATGATAAGAGAGCTGCTGTGTCTGAAAATGATATCACTGATATCATCAAGAGATTTAAGAATCGTGAGCAGGAAATTGATAGAAAACGTACCGAAGTAGAGTACCGCGCTCTAATATATCAAACTCAAACCTATAGAAAGTGCCTGTATCTGTTGAAGAGAATGTTGTCAACTCTTCATCAGTAAAGGTGACAGAAAAGATAAGTGGTGTAGATAAAAAATGAGCTCTATACCATTATAAACTGTGTTGGAAAAATGAACCATCATATATCCATCTTGCGCTTGTACACTTTTATGGCAACAAAAATGGTGAGAATATTTACAAGGCTTTGAAAAAAGAGAAATTCGAAGCACCTGCGGTTCGATGGAAGAAAGATACTAAACTAAAGAAATTTATTGAACTTATCTTGATTCACACGAATACAGCTAATATTGATGTTCCAGAATCGTTTTCAGGGTATCTAGCAAATAACATAGTAGGCGATAAGAAGTCTATGAGTGCTAAAATCACAAAGCAATATCCAAAGAATGGAACGCAACTTAACAAGATATTCAAGCCATTTTATAAGACACTTGCAAAAATAAAGAAATAACAAGAAAGAGGCCAGAACGATAAAGGATGGCACGATATCGCCTAAGTCGAAGGCAAGTTCTTCTAACTCTGGCAATATAAAGATAAAAATATGAAAAAAGTATTTGACAAAGAGTATTGTGTATGATAGTATAATACACGGTTCGTTGGTCAAGCGGTTAAGACGCCGCCCTCTCACGGCGGAAACACGGGTTCGATTCCCGTACGGACTGTTACTATTATAAATATAATAGCCCAACCCGAAAAAATGTTGTCGTATGACAGCATTTTTTTTATTTAATCATAGGAAATTCCTTCCTATGATTAAATAACGCTCCGCGAGCTGCGCATCCTCGCGGAAATAAAGTTTATGATGGAGAAACGGCGGCAGAGGCTTTGGAAAATGTGGAAACAGTTATTTCCGAATGGATAGAGACGGCAAAGGCTATTGGGCGGGAAATTCCAGTGCCAAAAGGAAAATTGATGTACGCATAATGAAAAATCCAGTGTTTTCATGGAATCGTCCGTGAAAACACTGGATTTTTTACGAAATAAACTTCTTTACAATTCAATGGTCAGTTCTACCGGACAGTGATCCGAACCGAACACATCGGTATGGATAGCTGCTCCGGTGAGACTGGAATCTAACCGCTTTGAAGTGAGGAAATAATCGATCCGCCATCCGGCGTTTTTCTCGCGGGCTTTAAAGCGGTAGGACCACCAGGAATAAATGCCCTCGGCATCCGGATAAAAATAGCGGAAGGTATCCGTAAAACCGGCGTTTAAAAGTTCGGTCATTTTTTCCCGTTCTTCATCGGAAAAACCGGCATTTTTGCGGTTGGTCTTTGGATTTTTCAGATCGATCTCCGTGTGTGCAACATTTAAATCGCCGCAGAGAATGACCGGCTTTTTGCTGTCGAGCTGAAGAAGATAAGCGCGGAAAGCATCTTCCCATTCCATGCGGTAGGGAAGCCGCGCCAGTTCGTTCTGGGAGTTTGGAGTGTAACAGGTGACAAGGTAGAAGCTGTCATATTCGAGGGTGATCACTCGACCTTCGGTATCGCAGATTGCGGTGCCGATGCCGCGTGTGACCTGAAGAGGTTCGTGTTTTGCAAAGATTGCCGTGCCGGAGTAGCCTTTTTTCTCGGCGTAATTCCAGTACTGGTGGTAGCCCGGCAGATCAAGTGCGATCTGTCCTTCCTGCAGCTTGGATTCCTGGATGCAGAAAAAATCGGCATCTGCGGCATGAAAATAATCGAGAAATCCTTTTTGTACACAGGCGCGCAGCCCGTTAACGTTCCATGAGATAAGTTTCATTTCTGATGTCCTCCTGAGTTGCTTTTATACAAATTATATACATATGGGAAAGAAAGTACAAGTCTTGTTACTGCTTGCAGGGGAACAATAACCAGGCTTCTGAAAAAAGTACTTGACGCATGGCCTGTGCTATGATAGTATAATACACGGTTCGTTGGTCAAGCGGTTAAGACGCCGCCCTCTCACGGCGGAAACACGGGTTCGATTCCCGTACGGACTGTTTTAAAAGTCGCATAAACACTGTGTTTGCGGCGTCTTAAAAAATTTTGGTACTCAAAATGGTACTCAAAAAACTGAACACAAAAGAAAGGAGTCTGCGCAAGTGCTTTAGATTCTTTTCTGTAAATGGTAGAATTGGAACGCTTTGGGCGTTCTTTTTTTATGCGGTTTTTCTGCTTATTTTTTGCGGAAGAACCGTATTTTTTTATGCAAAAATATAAGCATAGGAGGGATGCGGAATGTTATTTACGGATGAAATTCTTGAAAAAATCTTAACAAGAGAAGATGTGTCAAAGGTTCCGCTTGTGTATCAGTCAGCGATGATTCACGCAATCAAGGAAGTATTGGAGGAAGAGAATGTATCAAATGCAAAATCAGAATATGGCATTTAACCCAAACCCAAGCTATGCCGCATATCAGTACAACCCAATGCAGAGGTTTCAACAGCCAGAGCCACAGATTCCGCAGATGCAACCGCAGTTTCTTGGAATCCAAGGAAAAGTAGTGCAGTCGGAATCAGCAATCATGGCGAATGACGTACCTATGGATGGAAGTGTTGCGTTTTTCCCGATGCAGGACATGAGCGCAATCGTAGCAAAACAATGGGATGCCAATGGAACAATCAGAAAGACCGTTTACAAGCCTTTTAATGAGCAGATGGCAGATTCTTCGATTGATGATAAAAGAATTGAAATAGGGCTGTCTGATGATGCGACAAAGGCTATTACTGACAAATTGGATTGTTTGTTTGGAAAGATGGAAGAGTTGGAAGATAAGTTATCCTCGCAAACGCAAAGAAAATCTTCACGAACACAAAAGGAGAGTGAGTCTTAATGAATCCTATGCAGATGTTACAGGGTATGAGAAACCCACAGCAGTTTTTACAACAAATGATGGGGAATAACAGCGTAATGAGCAACCCTATGGCTAGAAACGCTATGCAGATGGCACAAAAGGGAGATTCCAAGGGCATCGAGCAGATGGCTAGGAATTTGTGCAAAGAAAAGGGAATTGACGCAGATAAGGCTTTTGAGTCGTTTAAAAGCCAATTAGGAATGTGATACTAATTCTTGCAAGATTATGTATATAAAAATGAATTATGGAGGTAAATTCTATGTTTAACACAGGTAATTGTGCATCTGTTCCGCTTGTCGCAAACATTGACGGAAACGGAAATAACAACGGATGGGGCGCAGAAGGCTCATGGTTATGGTTCATTATCGTTATCTTTGCCATCTTCGGATGGGGTGGATTCGGTAACGGATTCGGAGGAAACGGAATGAATGGTGGTGTCGGAAGCGAAATCCAGCGCGGATTTGATAATCAGGCGGTTGTGTCAAAACTTGACGGCATTACAAACGGACTTTGTGACGGATTCTATGCAGTGCAAAACGGCATGAATGGCATCAACACAAACATTTTGCAGACCGGATTCGGCATTCAGCAGGCTGTCAATGCTGATACAGTCGCTAATATGCAGAATACCAATGCTTTACAGTCACAGCTTGCAAATTGCTGCTGCGAAACAAGAGAAGCTATTCAAGGCGTAAACTACAACATGGCACAGAACACTTGCGCTTTGCAGAACACCATGAACAGCAACACGAGAGACATTATCGACAGTCAGAACGCAGGAACACGCGCTATTCTTGATTATCTCTGCAATGAGAAGATTTCTAGCTTACAGGCAGAAAATAGCGACCTTCGCAGAGCAGCTTCACAGGATCGTCAGAGTGCACTGCTTACAACTCAGATGGCAGCTCAGACGCAGCAGATTATCAATGCAGTAAATCCGTCTGCTATCCCGGCATATGTCGTACCTAACCCAAATGCTTATGCATATGGATGCGGATGCAACACCGGTTGCGGATGCTAAAACTGAATAATTGAGTATCTTAATTGAGTTTAACTCGATCATGTCTGCTATGCAGTATTACTTACAATCAAAGGGCAGACTGTAATGTTTGCCCTTATTTTGTGAAAGAGAGGTAAAAATAATGGAAGTAACAGGAATTGCATTACAAACCGTTGTTGCTGGAGAAGATGTTGCATTCACAGAAACAGCAGTAAATGGAACAAAATGTATCGTACACAGACAGGGAAGTGGAATTATCAAGTTAAGAGGTATCACTAATCAGTGCAAGGCTAGATTTTTGGTATCGTATTCCGGCAACATTCAGATTCCGACAGGCGGAACAGTTGGAGAGATTTCTCTTGCAATCGCGGTTGACGGAGAGCCTTTACAGTCAACAAAGATGATCGTAACCCCTGCGGCAGTTGAGAATTTCTTTAATGTATCAGCACAGGCATACGTTGATGTGCCTTGCGGTTGTTGCAGTACCGTAGCCGTGCAGAATACGTCCACACAGGCTATCGAGGTACAGAACAGTAATTTGATTGCAGTAAGGGAGGCTTGATATTATGCATAAGTTTGCGAAACAGATTATGGATTGCGTGAAAGCCCATGTTGACGGCATTGGAATCGAGAATTTTGAGGGACAAAACCTTGATGATCTCAAGGATTGGACGGAAATTGCAAAGAACATCGTATGCTTTGACAAAGACTATAACATTGTTGAATCCATGAAAAAGTCTGAAGATGAAGAAATCATGCGCATGATGGAAGAATTTGGGGATTATCCGGAAAGAAGATACTACAATGAGTACCGGTACTCAAATGGCAGATTCGCACCAAAAGGACGCGGAACACGCAGAGGATATGTAGAACCTCCATATTATCATCAGATGCCGGAAGATTACCACGAATGGGAAAGAATGCCGGAATACGACCGAATGAGAGACCTTGACAGAATGAGTATGGGAAAGATGTATTATTCAGAGCCTATGAGCGGAAATAACGGAATGAGTACCGGTACTCACGATGCAAGAGAGGGTAGAGCCGGTATGAGTCGGAGAAGTTACATGGAAACAAAGGAAATGCATAACGGAAATTCACCGGAAGATAAGGACGCAAAGATGAAAGAGCTTGAAAAGTACATGAAATCTCTTTCGGAAGATGTGACCGAACTGTTTTCCGGTATGTCTCCGGAAGAAAAGCAGTTGACCAAGACAAAGCTAACTACGCTTGTCACGAAAATGTAATAGAGAGGGCATTTTGCCCTCTTTGTTTGCGAGGTGGTAAATTTGTTCACGATAAACAATGAAATGTGGAATTTGGTCAAAGTATCGTGTTACAGCGATATGCTACAGAGAAGTGACGGAAGTAGAACGGTAGGCATGACCGACAGGGACACGAAAACGATATATCTTGCGGATGATCTACGCGGAAAATTCCTTGATCGCGTGCTATGTCACGAATTATGTCATGCGTTCTGTCTTTCGTATAATGTATACATGGATATTGATACAGAGGAAATTGTAGCAGACTTCTTGGCTACATACGGAAGAGAAGTATTTGAAATAGCAGACAGACTATTGATTGAACTTATGGAGGTTGCATAATGGATAAAATTTCAGAACTCTTACAGTACGTGCACCGGACGAATCCGGAAATGACTAGAGAAAAGCTGATAGAAGAGTTGAGCAAAAGTGACTATGCGGCGCGGTCTTTGATTTTTACGAAAGAAAACATCGTTGCGCTAGGGCAAAAATAAATCCGGCGGTTTGAATCGCCGCCGGATTTGTGTCAGACTTTCGGAATGTAAGAACCTTTCATTATTTCTATAGCGAGTTTCGCGCCTTCCGTCATGTAAAAATCATTATTCTTTGCACAGCAGTTAAAAAGCAGTTCCTCGAACTCTGAATATAAATTTTCACTTAATAACCCTTTTAGCTTCTCTGTTAAGGGAGAGAAGTATTCAACAAAGGCATTTCCGGTTTCATTGTCAAGCTGACTTGAACATACAATTTTGATAAATTCATCCATTTTAATATTCCCCTTTCAATTCTATTCGTTTGGTAACAAGTCTGTTTTGCCATTTGTAAGGAATTTTGCGCAACACGCGAATCCTGCAATAAAAGCCGCTTCTTGAATGTCGCAAACACCATCCCTTATCTTATCGCTAATGTCGTTATACAGTTTTTCACTCAAAACATCCTTAAGACTGTCAACCGAATCATACATCTTGTAGCAAGCAGAATTGATGATTCTCACACTCTTTTAATTGTTTACATCGTTTGTGTCTAAAAAGTTTTCATAAGCAATTTTTAATAATTCTTCCATTTTAGTAGTCTCCTTCTTCTGTTAATAAATAGTTGATATATCCTGTCGCAAGTCTGGCAAGGCTTTTACTGCCATCCAACAAATCCAATTTGTACTCTGGTCTATAGCCAAACCTCTGCACGTAGAACTTTTCTTCAAGCTCTAAGTCATAAATGTCAGATAGCTCCACGAGAATCTTGTGATATAAAAATTTTCTCGTCCACCCAAACTGTTCCATGATAATTTTTAATTTCCAATTATTTTTTCTGAACCACGCTCCGCGTGATGCGTCCAATTGCTGTTTTGAAATGTAACAATCTGCAAATAGGTCATCATTTTTTGGCAATGCCGCCTGTGATTGCTTTATAGTTTCTTCCATGTCGTGGAATCTGTTAATGTAGCGAGCGGTAAAAGCCGTTCCCTTTACTCCTGTCAACTTATGGGCGATAAACTCGCACCCTTTCTTAGTAATGTCATAACAAGGCAATTCTTTTTTCTGCTCCGTACAATACGTGCTTTCCTTGAAGAAATCGGAGAAGTCAATATTTACTTCTCCTAATTGCTTACAGTATCTCCGAATGTCTTTTAATAGGTTGGCGTGTGTCTTTTCCACCATTTCGGCAACTTCAACACTTGTAATTGTTTGTTCTATTTGTTTCATGTTTATGCTCCTTTCTGAAATGCATTAAACAAATTGTATTTTGCAACTCTGTAATTGCATTATAATTTTTCAATATATAATTGTCAAGATGTTTTTTGAAATTTATTAATTGCTTTTTGAAAAACAAAATGTTATTATACAAAAAAAGAAAGGAAGGTGTAGTAATGTTTTCACAAGTGCTAAGACATTGTTTAGTTGATAGGAATATGAAAATTTCTGACCTTGCAAGATTACTCGATACAAGCCATCAGAATATCAATCAGAAAATAAAACGTGACAACTTTTCAGAAAAAGAAATGCGGCAGATTGCGGATGTATTGGGTCTTGATTTAGAAATCGTAATGAAAGAGAAGAAATAGAAGTGTTGCAATACATCATATGGGAAAATCAAAGAGCAGGCACAGGATTGAGGAGTTGCCGAGATTGACGGCAAGTTATACTTTATTCAATACGTTTTATAATTCGCAAACAAAGGGCAGCTTTTCCGGCTGTCTTTTCTTTTTGCCATGTCCAAAAATCAACAACGCGTCCGGGCATATCTTACAAAATCTCCGAAAAACTATAAACAAACTATAAAACTTTTCTTAAATTTTTATAAACAAGGCTAGTTGTATTGAGTCTTTGACAAGTCCCAAAATGATAGAATAGTATCAGTTTTTACAAAAAATCGTCTGACAATCGTCTGACATAAGGCGAGACAATCGTCTGACGTCGCTTTTTCAGAACTATGTTCTCTTTCTCTCTCTTTTTCTTAATCTTTTAAATTAATAATAATACACTGTATTTAAAGCCTATAGGTTGTAGAGTAAGTGTATATCCGCATATGCGCGCGGCGTAAGTATATAAATACCACCGTAAAAAATTAAGGCTTGACTTTAAACCCGGAAATAGTGTATACCAAAAGCAGAGAGATTAACAGATTGGAGGTGTGAATATATGCAGGATGTAGAGAATGTAGAGAATGTAGATCTTACAACCCTTATAGTGGATCTAGGCACAGTACAGATATACACATCAACTGTACAAGATTTAATAGACAACGCTTGTATAGAATTTCACATCGAAGATCTGCTGAAAGCTGGACAGAGACAATGGAAAGCTGTAATGCAGTATGTTGGTATGCATTTATTCCCAGATACATCGGTACTAAAAGACAAGAGCTTGAAACCTCTTGGTAATGCAACTATACCAACTAACTGTAACAGGTATGATAGAGAGGTATTATATAAACTTTGTGATTATTATATATATATATCCAACGTGTACAGTAAGCTGGTAAGTACAGTAGCATTCAGTTATTTTTGTAATATACCAACCAATACGATGGATATATGGGCTAGTGATGAACCAAGCTCGCTGACTTTCAAGATGTGGCAAAAATTGCAGCGATCTCGTAAGGATTGCATCCTTGATCGTGCGTATGACTCCAATAGTCCGGTGGGCACCATGTTCGTGGGAAACAACGAATTCGGAATGAATCAGCCCGGAATTGGCGATAATGCCACGCAACGCAAGGCAATCACAGCGCAGGAGCTGCCAAGGCTGGACGGGAAAAAGAGCCAAGAATTGCACGCAATTGACACACAATTTACAGATGCGGCGGTAAATAATACGGTCTAAATTGTGTGCGATTATTCTACAATTCACAAATGCAGTAATACCAAGGGTTGTAGAGTTTTAACTATTCGTAAACTATTCGGAAAAGTTAGGTTTTGCGAATAGTTGCAAGGGTATGACATGAATTGTATTAAAACAATTTGATTTTCACACAATGACAACAAAACGAAACGGAAAATATTTTAGATTTCCATGTTTGCAGAAAAAGGATGGGGAGGGGGTCTGGCAGAAAGACCACCGGGCGGCTACTAAGTCCCTCAAATTCCTCAAAAAATAAAAAGTCGCTTACAACACCCATTGACTTTCACCGTAAATAGGCTATAATAAATTTATAACAATTCACTTTCACGTTGCGAATCGCAACTACATTTCCAAAAAATTTTTTAAAAACAAAAAGAGGTCAAGCACTATGAGGACATTGATTGAGTATATTCGTTCATACCTCTGTAAGCATGATTGGGAGCTTTTGTTCAATACAGACATCATGGATGGCAATAAGTTATTTAATAGCATAAAAGTGTGTCGCTGCAGGAAATGCGGGTTAGAAAAGCGATACAAGGCTAGATAGGAGAACGAATATGTTAGATACCAATAGTTGTTGCGGCACCTACAAATATGGCTTATGTGTCAAGACAAACGGTTATGTTTGTTCAAACGGCGAAAGCGATTATGCCGCTGATTTAGTAGAATACATCCATTCATGCGATTTTTGGAAACAGAAACAGGGAAAACTGAAATGAATGAAACATTGATGAAAACCGAGTATTCCACAGCTTTTGATGAAAAGCGCAAAGGTCTGATTGAACAGTCGTATTACAAATACGGACCGGCAAGAATGAATTTTGCAAACGGGAATGTGGATGCAATCGAAAGTTTGAAAATGAATCTTGCCAAGTTTGAAGAGACCGGGAACCTTGAATATCTGTGTGATGTTGCGAATTATGCCATGTTCCGGTTCATGTTTCCAAAAACAGGGGAGTATTTCGAACATACGGACTCTAATTCATCTGCCGGGATCTTCGGTATGAGCGTAAATGAAATGGAACGATTCAAACAGGAACACAGCTTTGAGGATGGGAGATATTGATATGGCTTTGAAAGTTATTGCAACAGCGGCAGATGCCCTCGTAATACTGGGACTTATGAGAGAACAGGTAAAACAAAAAGACAATTCAAACGCAATGGGGTATTTGCTTTCATACGCGATCTTTGCAATGAATATTATGGTCATTTGGAAATGATGGGCTATCGCCAAGTGGTAAGGCACAGGATTTTGATTCCTGCATTCCGGGTTTGAATCCCGGTAGCCTAATTGGTTACATGCTGACGTTTCATGTAACCACGTATGTTTTTCATATGTACTTGAACCCTTGGTTGAGTGATTCAAGCATTTGGGTTCCTCCTTTCGCCACTAGGACGATTCTGTTAAGGACGGTGCGAGACCGTCCGGTGGTATTCTATCATGCATCTATCCCGCGGTGCATGAGTCATGAAATTAGGTGGTGGCGGAATAGGTAGACGCGCAGATGGAAGAGACAGGACAAAGATTAAAAACTCATGGTTGAAGTCCTATGGGTTCGATTCCCTCCAATGTGAACAGTGCACGGTTTATGTGAGGTGCAAATCCTCACCCACCTACTCGGTCAAATTATGCTGTTTGCTTGCAGATGGTCTATGTTTTGGCTGTATGATACCACGGGCAATTATAATGTGGCGCAGAGGCATCAAGACCTCGAAATGGAAGCATTAAGACTTCGTTAAGTAGTAACAACGATGGGTATTCCTGCTGAATCATCGTTAAAACAAAACAGGATAGTGCAATGCATGGCACGAAAAACATTATTGCTAACCGTCTTGCGGCGGTTATGGGGAAGCGGCAACGATTGGCGGTGTTGCGGCTGACTGTAAATCAGTTTTTGAGTGGTAAACATTGGAGGTTCAATTCCTCTCTTCCCCATGAGCGAAAGCATCCATTTAGTCCCGCGTAACCGGTTTGCGAGATTATCCTAGGTTGTTTGGATGTGAATAGCAAAGACTTAAATTGCGTCACAGCAGGCGTGGATTGGTGTCACAATCGACCGCGTGTCTTTGATCGGTTAGTCAAGTGGCCAAGACACCACCCTTTCACGGTGGTAACACGAGTTCAAATCTCGTACCGATCATTAGCAGGATAGAGAAGTGGCAATCTTGCAAGGTTCATACCCTTGAGACCGGTGGTTCGAATCCACCTCCTGCAATTTTAATGGCTTGTAGTTCAGTGGTAGAACGCCTGACTGTTAATCAGGATGTCGTGGGTTCAATCCCCACCTTGCCAGTTAGTATGCGTTGTCGGAATAGGTAGACGATATTGCCGTAGGTAATCAGTTGAAATCGGCAACTTAGATCACTGGTGCTAGCAACCATGGGAGCGGTGCAAATCCGCCCACGCATATTAAATTCCGGAGTAAGCATGGTAGCAGAATGGTGGGTCAGGACCACCTGCGGGCATAACTCCAGCAAGAAAGGTTCCCGCCGCTTCTTTCCTAATGTTCTTGGCGATACAAAGAAAATTCGGCAGTGTTCCCATAATTGGAATTGGAGCCGGTTGCTATCCGGTCGGGCGTTTATTCGCCCTGTAGGTTCGAATCCTACACACTGCGCTTGCCCAAAATAGGGCGTTGATGTGTGGCGGAATGGGTAAACGCTATGAAATGTCTATTGCAAAATGCAATACAGAGAAAGTATTTCTCAGGGACATTATGAGGAAGTAAATCTTTTCTGCGAGGTTCAAATCCTCGCCACATCAATTCCTTATCTCCACTTAGTCGGGTGCTACTGCAATAGTTCCGGTCGATGGGAGACTTATGGATGGTAGTGGTATTATTGGAAACAGAAAACCCTTCCGTGATTAGAAATTGCAGATTTGAAAGAGGTTGGCATGGTTTTGGCTGACAGGGTTCGATTCCCTGTGCCGCTATTTATTTACGCAAAATGGTGTGTAAGTATGATAAAAACATTGTGGAATATTTATATCACACAAAAGACACGGAATCTCACGAGGATTCCGATTTTTGCTATGATTGGGGTGTGAATTATGACAAGTTGCTTGTGCTGTGGAATGTTAATACTTGACTCCGAAGTTGATAGGTGTCCTTATTGCAAATACCTATTTACACAGATTCCGGCAAGGAACATCCCAGAAAATCAGCCGGAGAAGGTAGAAACGGCAATATTTGAAAACGTGGTATTTATTTAATAAAGGGGAGGGGCGGAAGAATGTGTGATTTTTGCAATAATATAGGAATTGGAATACCGGATTGGGATTTCCTTACTCCGGATAAAAGCGGAAGAACCCCGTCCGGAGTCGAAATAGAAATTCGGGAAATTGTAGACAAATGTGCACTTGTTTTTACGAATAGTGCCGGAGAATACGGCGCAGGAGTGGTAAATATTGCATTTTGCCCTATGTGCGGTAGAAAGCTGGTGAAAGAATGAAACATCAAAAAGAATGGCACACTTGCGACAGGTGCGGTGCTGAAATAAAATTCAAGCCAAGACAACAGCTACAATATGTGCCTTGTGGTACATATTCAGAACCGGTAGCTAGATTTACAGAAGATGAAATTTCGTGCGAGCTTTACAAAACAAGATTTTGCGGAAAACTTAAGAAAACTTATGAATTATGCCCTAAATGCAGAAAGGATTTTGAGAGGTTTATGAGGAATGAGAAGAATTAGAGAAACATTACATTGTCTGCGCTTAGATAGCAGAATAAGGCACAATATAAGATATGCACAAAGACAATGGTTCTTTTCGTACTTTAAGCACTTTAGAAAAGATTTAAACATGCCATTACCCAATAGCATCAAGCAAGCAAGAGGAATATCGAAAACTATTTTAGAAAGAGGGTATATGCCAGACCTTGTGCATGATTCGGCAATGCGTATTAGATATTCAAAGAAATGCAATACTCGTGTATGCAGGGCTTCTAGGAACGATTAGGAGATTTATGAGAAATGATTGTTAATATGGGAGCCAAAACCTATGAAATGAGCCGTAAGCAGGCAAAAGCTATCCTTGGAACGGCTAAGAAACTTGCAAATTGCAACATATACGGCATTGAAAAAGATAATGTGGTGATTATGCTGAATGAAAAGTATGAGGACGATATGAGCCTTAAAAAAAGCCGTAGAGGAGTATAAAAAGAAAGGGTTCAAGGTGCATTGGAAATGAAGAAAACGCGTTCAAAAATCATAATCAAAACTAGAAAAGGCGGTTACACAAAGATTTATGCCAATGGGAAATGGCAAAAGGGAGTGTATAATATTGATTTCCATGCTGAATGCACGCCATTGAGATACCCATGCATAAAAATTTCTTGCAAATTTGATAAGAATAAGACTGACAAAAACGGTTCGGTTATTTACGACCCGGAAAAAGAAGAATTTGCAAAAGAACACGTAGTTGCAAGAATTTAGGGAGGCAAGATTATGAAGAAGAAAATTATAGCAATTGCATTAGGATTGACATTGTGTTTAGGAATGACCGGATGTGCATCGTGGGACAGATTTGTGGTAGACATGAAAAGCGATGCAAATGGCGGTATGCAGAGAACCATTACTATATATACGGCAGATGGTAAAGAACTTGCAACATATAAAGGCAAAATTGACCTTAGTACAAACGATGGTGGATATGTCAAGTTTGACTTTAATGGCAAGAGATATATCTACTACAACTGCTTTGTAGAGAGCATTGCAGATATTGATTAAGTGATATTACCGGCTAACAAACGGAGTTAGTCGCTACCCTAAAACAGTTATAGGCAGAGGTCAAGGCACTTCTGCTTTTGCGGAGGTGCTTTTTATTTGGCTTCAAAGCAGTTAATCAATGCAGTAAATGGATATGAAAACTACATACAGAGAAAAGGCGTTGATGAACAGGTAATAGATGCCCTTTTGAAAGCGTGCAATGTGGCAATTCGGACGGAAAAAGACGTTGACTACGGATTGACTATAACCGAAAGAACAAAGGCTTTAATCAATGAATTTACGCAGAAAAATGCGGGCGGTAGCATATGGGAACTTGAACGATATGCGCAGAATCACGACATTAAAGGCGGATACAAACTTGTGGATCAGTTCTATGAAGTCTTGCGGTTAGAGAGCTTTTATCGTTTTGAGAGCTTCATCTACTTTATGGAGCGCAAAAGAAATTGGAGTAAACGGTTTTATTATCCACGCCGCAAGACGCTGAATATTGTTGCCCAAGATCTTGAAGATTTGGAAAACCGAAAGATTAAATTTTACGGATTATCAATGCCATCGCGTGTTGGTAAATCGACTATCTGCATTTTCTTCCTATCGTGGGTGGCTTTGCGCAGACCAAACAGCCATAGTGCTATGGGTGGTCACTCTGGTATTTTGGCAAAAGGATTTTACAAAGAACTGATGAATCTTTTTACCACAGAAGAATATACGTTTGCGGAACTTTTTGCTTATTGGCATCCGGAATACGCAAACGCAGCACTTCCAACGGACAAAAGTGCTGATGAATTTACAATTACGCTTGGAGATCCGGACAGATTCGCAACCGTAACGTGCCGTGGTATTGATGGAACATGGACAGGAGCGGTCGATGTTTCAAAAGATGGATATTTGTATGTCGATGACTTGGTGCGTGATCGAGAGCATTCATTAAGTCCTACTCGAATGGAAAACACATACCAAGAGTACCTAAACAAGATGGTTGACCGTAAAAATGACGGTGCAAGGGAATTGATGGTCGGTACTCTTTGGAATGTTTTAGACCCATTGGAGCGCATGAGAAAGCAATATGAGCATGACCCGCAATACCGATTCCGTAAGATTCCGGCACTTAATGAAAATGACGAAAGCAATTTCGCGTATGAAATCAACGGATTTTCCACGGAATACTATCGGGATATGCGAGATAAGCTTGACAATGCCGAATGGATGGCTAAGTTTATGCAGCAACCATATGTCCGAGAGGGATTGCTTTATAAGGATTTGAGACTATTTAACGGAATCCTTCCGGACGGAGATTTCCGGCGTATCGGAGTTGTGGATGTTGCCTGGGGAGGCGGCGATAGCTTGTCAATGCCGATTGGGGCAGAATATGAAAACGGTGATGTTTATATTTACGATTGGGTATTCAACAAAGGTCCGAAAGAGGTAACAATCCCTCTTGTTGTTGGACGAATTATCGGGAATGAGATTCGGCAGACAAGATTTGAGGGAAATACCGGGGGCGATCTGTATTGCCAATATGTAGATGAAAAGCTGCAGGAACAGGACTATAAATGCTCATGCACAAGCAGAAAAGCACCAAACAAGGTTGAAAAGTTATCAAAAATCATAGCGTATTCAGGTGATGTTAAGAGAAAATTCATATTTCTTGATACGCACCGACCGACGCAGGAACAAATGAAGAAAGATTCAGATCTTGGAGTGACAAGATATTACAGAAATGACGAATATCAAGCAGCTATGGATGAACTCTCTATGTTTGTAAGTATTGGTGGTAATGAACACGACGATGCGGCAGACGGTTTAACCCAGCTTGAAATGTTTATAGAGAACCCAAACAATACCGCAAAGGTAGAAGCAGCAGTAAACCCATTTAGGAGGTATTAGGATATGACAACAGACAAATATCTTTCACAGATAAGCAGAATTGACCATGCGATTGCAAATAAGCTGGAAGAAATCAAAAGGCTATCCGATATGGCAACTTCTATATCCATATCTCCGAAAGAAGTGGATGTGCAATCATCCGGCAATCCCGACAAAATGGGGAGCGCGGTATCGAAGATTGTTGATTTGCAGAATGAGGTTCAGACACTTGTAGATGAATTGGTTGATAAAAGACGGATTATCATATCGCAAATTGACAGTATGGATAATACAGATGTATATATCGTGCTTTCATCACATTATGTCAATGGAAAAGATTGGAACCTGATTTCTGTTGAAATGAAATATTCCTACAGGAACATTATGAAACTTAGAAAAAGAGCATTGCAGGAGTTTGAAAGACGTTATGGACAGCTTTATTCTGAAAAAAGTGCATAAAAGTACACAATAGTTCACACTCTTTCACAACATTTCCTAAAACTTGCATGATATACTAAAAGAGTAGAAAAACAAATTCCTACAACCCCCAAAAGCATATAACCCGTAAAAGGCACTGCCGGAAATGGCGGTGTTTTTTATTTACAAGAAAGAGGTTGCTATGAAAAAAGTAACTATATATTGCCCGGATTGCGGAAGAATTGCCGGACATTATGATGGGAGATCTACGATAGATCATCCGTGTAAATGTAAAAAATGCAATCATATTGTGATTTATCGCGTGGCAACAGGCAAAATTGAAACAAAGCCGATACCAAAACGCGCTTGCAGTAGTGGAGTTTTATTTATATGAATACACAGTATTTTCATGACCTTGTCAGAGGCTGTTATGGTAGAAAAATTGCATACACGAATGTAGATACAATAACTGCTAACAATGTTGTTAAGGTTATTGGAAGTACAATTGGAATATTCAACTGGAATAAGCCCGTTATTAAGTATCTGTGGGATTATTACAAAGGCGACCAACCAATATTATATAGACATAAGCTAACTAACGAGGATATTACAAATAAGATTGTAGAAAACCACGCATATGAAATTGTTCAATTCAAAGTAGGACAGACATATGGCGAACCGATTCAGTTTATAAGCCGCAAAGATGATGAAACTATCAATAAAGCTGTCGATGCGCTTAATGATTTTATGGCAGATGCCAATAAACAAGAAAAAGACATTAAGGCTGGAGAATGGCAATCGGCAACAGGAACATCCTTTAAGGCGGTTCAACCTAAAAATGGTGATGTGCCGTTTAGAATTGTAGCACCTACACCAATGAATACTTACGTTGTTTACAATGAAAGCACAGAAGAACCTATGCTTGTTGTGCAAGAACTTAAAGATGAGGATGAAAACTGGTATAAGATGGCATTTTCCGACACTATGTCTTTTAGAATTGTTGACAGCAAAGTAGTTGAAGCAAAACTACATACATATGGTGAAATCCCTATCGTTGAGTTTCCTAATAATCACGAAAGAATATCCGATATTGAGCTTGTTGTAGGCATGCTTGATGCTATTAACAATATGCAGTCTAACAGAATGGATAGTATACAGCAATTTGTTGAATACTGGGTTAAGTTTGTAAATTGCGAAGTTGATGAAGAAACATTTGCAAAAATGAAAATGAACCACGCTCTTACAGTTAAGTCCATCAATAAGGACAATAAGTCGGATGTCGAAATTATGACACAAGAGCTTAATCAGACACAATGTCAAGTTGCTAAAGAAGATTTGTGGGATAACACATTATCTATATTGGCTATACCAAACAAACAGGGCAACACAGGCGGAGATACGCAAGGAGCGGTCGAGTTAAGAAACGGATGGGATTTCTCTAAGACAAGAGCAAAACTGAAAGACCCTATTGTTAAATCGTGCGAAAAGCGGTTAGCGGTAGTAATTCTTAATATTCTAAGACTTGCAGGAGAAGACTTAAAACTATCGGTTAGAGATTTTGATGTACAAATAAATCACAGTCCGCAGGACAATATGTACACTAAAGCACAGACACTTACAGTGTTGCTTCAAAGTGGCATACATCCACTTATAGCAATTAAGACAGTTGGTTTATGGGGAGATGCAGAAAAGACATTCCTTTTATCAAAACCATATCTTGATAATATATACAAGACTATTGATGATGTGGAAGCACAAGAACAAAAAGCACAAGAGATAGTTAATCAACTTAATAATAATCAGCAAAATAAGGCGGTTATCGAATAATCGGTAGCTGCTTTTATTTTATACATTTTGCAGCTATGCGGTAAATAGCAGAAGAACACAGCAGGAGCGACCTGCGGTAACAAAAGCGTGTGTTTAACGGAGGTAATTATGACAAGAGAAGATGTATTAAAACTTTTTCCAGAAGCAACAGATGAACAGATTACAAATCTTCTTAATCAGAACAATTCAGAAGTTGCTACCGAGAAAAACAAGGCAAAGCAGTACAAGGCTAAGGCTGACACAGCAGATGGCTTACAGAAGCAGCTTGATGAAATACAGGCTGGTAATATGTCGGAGCTTGAAAAGGCAAATAAGGCATTAGATACAGCTAATCAGCAGATAGCAGATTTACAGAAATCTAACGCTATCAGAGACCAGAGGGAAGCAGCTATGACTAATTTTAAGATTACTGCTGAACAGGCAAAGACGGTTGTTAAAGATGATGGAAGCCTTGATTACACCGAACTTGGCAAGATTATGTCCGAAAAAGAAACAGCTGCGGCACAGGCTAAGGAACAGGAGATTGCAAAACATCAGGATATTCCGGGTGGCGGCAGTAATAAAAGCGGTGCAGACAATAAGACAAACGCTGAAAAGATAGCAGAAAGCCTTATATCTAACGCACCTAAGAACAATGACGTTTTATCACATTACATTCAGCAATAACAGGAGGTAAGAAATGGCAAAGGAAATGAATATGCAGTATGAAAAGACTTTATACGCAGGAGATGTTCAGATTTTAAAGAGAGAGCCTAATGAAGCAATCCCATTAACACTTGATTTTGATGGCGTGACAACTAAAAACGCACAGGGCAAGAAGATTGTCAAAGCAGGTACTCCAATCGGAGCAAATGGCAAGGCTGACAATACGGCTACGGTAGTGGGTATTTTGAGATTTGATGTAACAGAGGACAGGCCACAAGGAGTGCTGCTTAAGAAAGCATATCTTAACACGAAAGTAGCAGAAGCGCATTCCGGCGTTACATATGACGCAGAAGTTAAGACAGCTCTTCCAATGATTGTATTTGAATAATAACAGGAGGTAAATAGATGTTAATTAATGAAGTATTAGACAGTAAGTCTATCGCATTATCGGCAACAGAAAACGCTAGTAATCAGATACCTTATCTTGGTTTACAGTGGTTTCCAGAAAGAAAGAAGCAGGGGCTTGATTTAAGTTGGATTAAGACACACAAGGGTTTACCGGTTTCGCTTGCACCATCTAACTTTGACACAATCCCAACTCTTAGAGCTAGAGGCGGATTAAGTAAGGAAAAAACACAGATGGCATTTTTCCGTGAGGGAATGACAGTTGGCGAAGAGGAAATGCTTGAAATCGAGCGTATTCAATCAGAAGACGACCCTTACCTTGCAAGTGCTTTATCAAGTGTATATGACGACACTAACAACCTCGTAAGCGGCGCAGAAGTTGTGCCGGAGCGCATGAGAATGTCACTTCTTTCTACAAATGCAGGTCATCCGGTAATTGCTATTGTAAGTGATGGCGTTCAGTACGCTTATGATTACGATAAGGATGGCTCATACGCAAAAGACCATTACGCAAAGTTATCCGGCACAAGCATGTGGAGCGATACAGCTAATTCAAAGCCACTTACAGACCTTAACAATGCAAGAAAGAAGTTACAGAAGCAGGGTAAGATTGCTAGATATGCACTTATGAACAGCAATACATTCCAATATCTGCTTGATAATGCACAGATAAGAAACTCAATCCTTGCACAGAACCTTACGGCAACTATTGAGGTTGACGATGATACTGTTATTTCAGTAGTGCAGAAGAGAGCAAAGCTCACTATCGTACTTTACGATAAGATGTACATTGATGATGATGGCAAAGAGCAGTACTTCTACCCGGATAACAAGGTTACACTTCTTCCAGAAGGCAGCCTTGGCAGCACTTGGTTTGGCACCACACCGGAAGAAAGAACTGCGAGACAGGTAGCTGATGTAGATGTAACAACATATGGTGTAGGTATTACAGTCGCTACAAAGACAGAGTATGGACCACCTATGAAAATGTCAACATTTGCTTCCGAGGTTGTTCTTCCATCATATGAGAATATGGATAGTACATTCGTATATGAGGTTCATAGCGAAGAGTAGGGGGTGCAACTATGAAATATCCATATATAGTGATTCATAATGGTAAGTGGTATAACGCAGGAGAAGAGGTACCGGATAGTAATCCTCCGGTATCTTCCGTTGGGTATACAAAGACCGAAATCAACAGAATGAGTACCGCAGACTTGCAAAAACTTGCCGCGGAGCAGGGGATTGAAAACGCACAAGCAACAAGTGGCGCGGAACTGAAAGAAATTCTGATTGCAAAATTTAATCTGTAGGAGATCGCTTATGTCATACACGCTTGTCGAACAGGTAAAGATTCGTTTAAAACAATTTCATATAGAAGAGGTAGAGGACGAAGCGACCGGGGAAAAGTCCGATAAAGTTGTGTTTGATGAAAAAGAATGTAACCCTTTGATTGAACAGCTTTTAGAGCAGGCAAGAAAAGAGATTATCAGCAGACGGAACTACCCGGACACATACACGCAAGACCAGATTGACAGTGATGTTAAGAATTATGAAAACATTATGGTCAATTTGGCAGTGTACGACCGCTCACAAGCCGGCGAAGCTTACATGGCAAGTTATTCCGAAAATGGAGTAAGCCGAATATGGAAAGACCGTGAAAGCCTTTTTGTTGGAGTGTTTCCGTTTGTAAAAGCAATGTAATTAAAGAAGATTGAGCGTGACCATTATGGTTGCAGGCGGCGCACATTAAGCGGTGGTGGGCAGTGCGTCAAAAGGAGATTCAAATGAAAAGTATTTTGATTCAAACTTATCTTGTGGCACTTCCGATAGTGCTCGGATATATAGTTTGGCTTCTTAAACAACAAAAGAAAAGCAGGGATGCGAATAGTAAAGGAACAATGCTCCTTTTGCGCGTCCAGCTTATTGAATACCATGCAAAGTACACCAGAATCGGAGAAATACCGTCATATGCCTATCAGAACTTCTGTGAGATGTATGATGCGTACCATGCGTTAGGTGGAAACGGAATGGTTACGAAAATGAAACATGAGATTGAAGAGATTCATATAGGGAAAGGAGATAAAAGCCATGAGGAATTGGAAGGATTGGACTAAGAAAGCCGGAATCCGAGCAATCAAGACTGTTGCGCAGGCGGCAGTTGCCGGAATTGGAACGGCGGCATTTATGGGCGCGGTAGATTGGAAATATGTTCTTTCCGCATCAGTCCTTGCCGGAGTGTTATCGCTTCTGACAAGTGTTGCCGGAATCCCGGAGGAAAACACCAATGCTTGACATTAACAAGCAGGAAATGAAATATTCGCAATCCGGTCAGAGGGTATTCATCCCACAAACTGACGAAAATGGAGATATTGTCTATGAAGGGTACAAGGATTCCGATGGGAACTTTGTACCTTATTTAGATTCCGAAGGAAACAAGATTCCAAAAGGCGAGGAAGTTGAAGGGTTTTCAGAACCTACGACATTCCAAGCCAACATCAGCAATAAGCTGTCAGAAGCCCTTGTGAAAGAATTTGGAATTGATGATAGTACATCATACTGTCAGCTTGTTACGGATAAAGGATATTTGCCACTGAAAGCCGGCGATGTAGTGTGGAAGCGTTCGGAAGTAAAACGCACTGATGATGGGCTTGTGGATTCAGAAACCGCAGACTACATCGTAAAAGGCGTTGCAGACGAAGGACTGACCACAGATTTATTTTTGCTTCGGAAGAATATTAAGTAGGTGATTGCGTGGCAAAGAAAACTATTTCAATGACACTATCCACTAAGTCCATACAAGCCGCCATAAAGGAATTAGAAAAGTACCGCGATAGTTTACAGGCTAAATGCGATTTACTTGTTTCTAGGCTTGCACAGGAAGGTCAGACGGTGGCAATAAAACAAATATCGGAATCTCCAATAGGGAACACGATAACGGTAAGGGTAGATAAAGCACCACAGTTAATGACCTCAAATGCGATTCTGATTGCGACCGGAAAAACGGTAAAATCAGAAGATAGGGAACCGTTCTATACTTTATTGGCGGTAGAGTTTGGAGCCGGTATTTTTTATAACTCCAAAGAGAATCCGAAAGCACCGGAACTTGGATTCGGTGTCGGAACATATCCGGGGCAAATACACGCTTTTGAAGATGGTTGGTACTATTGGGACGATAAGACCGAAACATGGCGTTATACCCACGGTATCAAAGCCACAATGCCTATGTATAATGCGGAACAACAGATTATTCAACAGTATGTAAAGATTGCAAGGGAGGTATTCGGTGGAAAATGAGTTAAATAGTTGGGCACTTGATTTTGAAGATACCTTATGTTCCCTTTTGAAATCGTACATGGAAAGCAAGGTAAAAGGAATTAAAGTGACGCAAGATGAAGAATCGGGCGGCACCGCAACATTTCCTACGCTTTTAGTCAGACAAATCGGTGTGACAGAAGCCGGACGAACTAATGAAGCAAAGACAATCAATGCAATTCGCCCAACATTTCAGATCACAATTACAAACAAAGGTTCAAGAAAAGCAACTAAGGACATCGCAGCATATGCGGTGTCTTTTTTTAAACAACAAATGTTTGAAGTATCAGATACAGTCTCAACAATTTCCAAGCAAGTGCGAACGGTTACATTCCGCGCAACTCGCGTAATTGGAAACGTTGAGCATTTAGATCAGCTATAAGCAGAAAGGAAGTAGAAAATATGGCATCAACAAGTTATAAAACGCGTGTCATTGTAAAAGAGCACACGGAAAAACAGGCTGACTTTGCAGGAACATACAATCTTTTGGTTGCGGCTAAGTCAGTTCCAAGTCCTGCATCACCACCAAACACTGTTGAATCAACCACAATGGAAGATGATCAGCAGACTTTTGAAAAAGGAATTAAGACTTCTGATTCAAGAGAAATCACAGGAAACCTTGAAAAAGAATATCTTTCAAAGGTGGATGGATATGGAGATAAAAAACTTGATATTATCCATCTGTACGGAACGGACGGTATCGGCGGTGTAGCGAAGTACGCATATGTAGGAACTGCAACAGCCACACCTAACGATGTAGGTGGAAACGATGAAATCCTTGAAATGACGGTAACAGTTATTCCAAGTACAGCATCAGAGCTTGTTACAGATAAGCTGACTGTTGTTGATAACAACGATGGCACGTTTACCGTAACAGTGGTGGGGTAAAAAGCCTATCGGACGAGCAATCGACCGCACCGGTAGGCGAGGATGAACGGTCGATCGCAGAACTTGAAGCAATGAGATAAGCAACAATGGGGCGGTGGCAACACTGCCCCTTGCCAATATAGGGCAGAAAGGCAAGGTAAAACATGAAAGTTAAATTAGGTGGAAAAGAATATACAATTCAGTTTGCAACAAGACCATCGTTAAAATCACATATCTTACAGGATATTATGAAGACACAGGACATGGAAGATATTTCTTCTATGGAAGATATTCTTCTTGAAACACTTCCTAAAACACTTCTTGTAGGCTTACAGATGCATCATAACGATGAGTTTGGATATGATTACAAAACAAACGAAGGCTACGATGAGAAGCTTGAGAAGGTGTCTGACATTCTCTATGACGCGATTGATACAAACGAGATTAACTGCATGGATTTATTCGCTGATATGCAGGAGGAAATGATGACAAACGGTTTTTTAGCGCAGATGATGGAGTCATTGGAGAAAGCACAGGAGCAGGAGCAGGAGAAGAAAAAGACCCCATCCAAAGCGAAAGCCAAGAATTAACATGGGAATATTACGTTGCGGAAATCCGTCCGTTTTACCTTGTGGTAACAAAAGGCTACGGATTTTCCGTTGATGATATAGATATGATGAATCCAGAGTTGCTTAAGCCTTATGTGGATGCATACAAGGCAGAATGGAAGCAACGCGATGTGGAAATGTATATGTGGTTTGGCAGATATGCAACGTCAGCACTTGTGACCGCAATAGATGCTACATTCGGTAAGGGTAATAGTAAGTACGTGAAAGAAACTTGCTATGATTCCATCGAAAAGCATAATACGGACGATCCCGATGCTGAGATACGAGAAATGCTTAAGGTGGAAGAAGCATGGGCGGCTGAATCAAGGAAATCACATTTACCAAAGCCAAAGATAGTTTAAGAAAAGAGGTATTACCATGGCAGTAATTATCGGAAGTGCGCGACACGATGAACACGGAAACTGCTATTCTGGCGGAAAAGCCGGAGACCAGACCGGACAGGAAGTGTCTACGCAGAAGTTTTACAACCATTCTAAGGGATGGAATGTGTTAAGAGCAAAGGATAATAAGGTTGCGGAGAAGTTAGCTGAAGCTATGAAGATTGCGTGTGGCAACAAAAACATCGGCTATGACCAATCGGAACGCTACGGAGTCATTAAACATGGCATTAGCGCAAAGGTTAAGACGGAATGCGATTGTTCTTCTCTTGTACGCGCTTGTATTATCCATGCATTCGGGAAGGATGTAGGAGATTTCAATACTGCAAACGAAAGAATCATTCTTTTGAAATCCGGCTTGTTTACCGATGCTGGTTCTTACCGAATCGGAGAACTGCTTTACAACGGGGACATTCTTGTGACGCGTACAAAAGGTCACACTGCAATCGTTGTAAGTGGAGCAAAGAAAAATGCAAGCAAGTATTATTCGATGTATACCGGAAAATCTGGATCAATCGTTGAAGCATTAAAAGCGGTTGGGGAAGATGATGTGTCAAAAGAACATCGCGCGGAAATCGCAAAAAAGAACGGATTTTCCAATTTTAAGTTTACATCAGAGGAAAATTCAAAAATGATTTCTCTTCTGAAAAAGGGAAAACTGAAAAAGTAATTCAAGGGCGGTAGGGGTCAAATCCTACCGCCTTTTTCTAAAACTAAATAAAGGAGGTGTAATTGTTGGAATTAGAAACCTTAGAGGTCAAGATTCAAGCACAGGCAAGACAGGCTAATGGCCAGATTGATGCGCTGATAACAAGGCTAGGGAAGCTATCTTCATCCTTGCAAAGCATAGATTCTAGCGGAATTAACCGGTTATCAACCGGAGTAAACAGATTGTCAAACTCAATGAGCGCCATAAGAAGTGCTGATTCAAGGTCATTCTCGACTCTTGCAAGAAACATTAAAACACTTAGCAGCATTGACACAGGAAAGATAAATGCAGCAGCCGGAGCAATGCGACAGATTTCAAAGTCTGTAAGCTCATTTTTCGGCATGTCGAAATCGGTGCAAGGTTTGTCGGAATTAGCTGGAGGAATCAAACAGCTTGGTTATACAAGCTCTACAAAAGCTATCGAGAACATACCGAAACTTGCGGTTGCAATGCGACAGCTCATGTCGGAATTGTCAAAAGCACCTATGGTAAGTCAAAATCTTATTAACATGACAAATGCGCTTGCAAAGTTAGCAAGAACAGGTGGAGCGGCAGGGACAGCGGCAAAAAACATCACAAGCTCATTTAGCGGATTTAGTTCCGGTGCTTCTGCGGTTACCAAGAAGTCTTTCTCTCTTGCGTCTGCAATCGGAAAAGTGTATGCAACGTATTGGACTCTATTCCGAGGATTTAGGCTACTTGGAGATGCCATTGACATATCATCCTCGCTGACAGAGGTTGAAAACGTTGTAAGGCAGACATTCGGGCAGTATGAAAGCCTAATTAACAATTTCGCAAAAACATCCATTGAAAAATTTGGTATGTCTGAATTGTCCGCGAAACAGTTTGCAAGCCGTTTCCAAGCAATGGGAACTGCCCTTGATATTCCACAGGGGAAAATGGCAGATATGTCTATCCGGTTGACAGAATTAGCCGGAGATATGGCTTCATTCTATGATGTGAGTCAAGAAGATATTGCCAAGAGTCTGCAATCTGTATTTTCCGGTACTACGGCACCTATGCGGCGTTATGGTATCGACTTGACGCAGGCAACGTTGAAAGAGTGGGCGTTAAAGCAAGGACTTGATGCAAACATTTCCTCGATGACGCAGGCTCAAAAAGCCATGTTGCGTTATCAGTATGTGCTTGCACATACAACCAATATCACCGGGGACTTTGCCAGAACAGCCGATAAACGAAACTTTTGTTTCATGTGTCGCGCGGCATAGCAATATGTCGATGAAAATCGGGTAAAATCGGTGAAGGCTAAGTTGACTTAGCACGAACATTTTTGTATAATATGTTTGAGGTGATTTAATGCGAACATATTATATCTACAAAGCAACAAATAAAATAAACGGAAAATCTTATGTCGGTCAAACTTGTGATTTTCATAGCAGAGTGTGGCAACATCAAAGGTGCTACGAAAAAGAAGATTGCGACTTTCATAGAGCAATTAAAGAATTCGGGTTTGACAACTTCTCATGGGAAATCATCGAAACGTGTGAAAGCGAAGATAGAGCCTGTGAGTTGGAAAAGTATTACATTGAAAAATTTAACACCTATCGAGATGGCTATAATATGACCAAAGGTGGGAAAGGCGCGCCGTATCATAACGCCAGGGCGGTTGTTTTGCTGACACTTGACGGGAAATATGTTAAGCGTTATGATAGTGCAATGGATGCAGAAATTGACGGATTTCATAATGCGGATGTTCTGCTTAATTGCAAAGGAAAAAGGCGGCAAACAAAGGGCTATATGTTTATGTTTGAGGATGAATATGAATCAAACGGAGCGAAAACCTATAGAAAGCCGGAACCTAACGGAATGAGAAGCATTATTCAATGTGATATGGAAGGAAATTTTATACAGAAATTTAAAAGTTTGCAGGAAGCGGCTAGGATTACCGGAGCAAATAGAACAACTATTTCCGGTGTGCTTTCAAATACTTATAAGTCGGCAAATGGATATATTTTTGTATACGAAGAAGATTTTCCAATAAAAGATTTGAGTATCTATAAAAAGCGTAAAAAAGGAAGAAAAATTGCGCAAGTGGATGCGAAAACCAGAGAGATTATAAGAGTGTTCGATAGAATATCCGAAGCAGGGGAATCTCTTGGAGTTAATTACAAAGCAATACATAAGGTAATTGACCAAGAGGGGCGAACTGCTTATGGTTATAAGTGGATAAGTCAATAAGCTAATACCGAGATAAGGCTATAAAATAAAAGTTATAGCACATTGTAGAGCGTAGGGATTGAACCTATGCTCTTTTCTTATGGAAAGAGTGTAGAATATAATATCCCCAAGAGTATCCGACAGCCACAATGCTGTGGTTGAAAATGTACGCCGAACTTATGGGAAACCATAAGAAGTAGAGGATAAAAAGCCTTTACGATAACATATTGACATGGCATAACCAGATAACCATGCTTAAAGAGAACTTTAAAGCACTTGGAGCGGTTGTTGGTGGTGGTTTAATCAATGCATTTAAGCCATTTATCAAGGTGCTTAATGCAGTTCTGCAAAAGGTTATTTCTTTTGCAGAAATGGTCACAAATGCTTTAGGTTCTATCTTCGGATGGAAGTATGAAGCAAGCAAAGGGGCAGGAATCAGCGGTCTTGCTGATGATATTGGAAGCGCATCTGACGGCATGGACGATTTAAGCAATGCCGCAGGAAACGCAGGGAAAAACACGGGTGGTATCGCAAAGAATGCCAAGAAAGCAAAAAAGGAAATCCAACAGGCAACGCGTGCATTTGATGAATTAAAGGTTATTTCAAAACAAAGTAAAGACAAGGGCTCCGGTTCTGGGAATAAAGGTTCTGGTTCTGGATCTGGTTCAGGTGCTGGTGGTTCTGGTGGTGGAGATACCGGAAAACTGGTTCAGACCGACACTATCTTTAAGAAATTCAAAAGCAACATCAAAGACCTTGAAGAACTCGGAGAATCTATCAGAGCCGCCCTTGTAAAAGCCGTTGGTGGCATTGAATGGGATGAAATATATGCTAAAGCTTCTGGCTTCGGAACAGGACTCGCAGAGTTTCTAAATGGTTTGTTTTCAGAAGATAAAAAGGGAAATAGCGTATTTACTGCAACCGCTGATGTAATCGCAGGAGCTTTGAATACTGCAATATTCGCATCAAAGGGATTTACGGATAAATTTAAGTTTGAAACATTTGGCAAGAATGTTGCACATGGATTTAATCGTTTCTTTAAAAAGTTTAAATGGAAACAGTGTGCAGAAGCTATCAACGGATGGGTTGATGGTTTTTGGAAGTTTGTCCGAGGATTCTTTGATGATTTGAGTTGGAAAGATATTTTCAATGGATTAAAAACGTTTCTAACGAATTTATCGCCGACTACCATAGCAACGATAATTGGGGCGAGAGCATTTAGCAGACTTGGAAAAAACTTCTATAAGTTAATAAAGAGTGCTATAACAAAGAATCTTGATAAGAAATTAAGTAAAGCGATAACAAAAAAACTAAGTTTGGTAAAGTTGGGAGGTGGCATAGCCGGAACCCTTGCAACAGGTTTTGTAATTGCAGCCACAATTACAGTCGCAGTACAGTTTTCTAAGGACTTTAAAGAATGGATAGGCAATATTAAAAAATACGGATGGGTCGAGGGGCGGAAAAAAACTGCCAGAGATAACAAGGCTAATCCATATAATAACGGAAGGGCTGTCTCTATTGAGGATAGAAAAAATGCCGCTAATAAAAATAAAGCAAATCCGTATGATGCAAACAGTGCAAAATCCCACAAAACTCTTGAATTCCAAGCTAAAATAAAGACAACAGCATCTGAATTATGGAAGAAGCTAAAGTCTGATTGGGATAAGATAAAAAATAAATATGCAGATTTTAAAGCTAGGGTAAAAGATAATGCTAAAGAATGGTGGGAGAATACTAAGGAATACTGGTCTAAAAAAGTCGGCAAAGTAAAAGAATTTACTACAGATGTAAAAGACTCTGCTAAAGAATGGTGGAGTAACACTAAGAAATATTGGGGTCAAAAAGTTGGACAAGTTAAGAAATTTACAACCGCAGTCCAGAATGATGCATCTAAGTGGTGGAGTAACACTAAGAAATATTGGGCGGAAAAGGTTGGAAAGGTAAAAGAATTTAATACAGGCGTTAAAAATAAAGCCGGTGAATGGTGGTCTAATGTTAAAAAATGGTGGGAAAGCACTACGGCAGGAAAAGAGGTAAAGAGATTTACCGTAAACGTCAAGAAAGCCGGTGGAACATGGTGGAAAGATGTAAGAAACGAGTGGAATGAAAAAGTTATCAATGCAGGAAGGACATTGAAAATCGGCATTTCATTTGCCACAAATGCACTAAAGAATCTCTGGTCTAGTGTATCGACATTCTTTAGCGGAAAAACCGTAAATGTAAAAACGAAAGGTTCTGCAACAAAGAAAGCCGATGGCGGTGTATTTTCCGGTGGAAGTTGGAAACCGATTAAGAAATACGCAGTTGGTGGATTGCCAAACATGGGACAGATGTTCGTTGCGAGAGAAGCGGGCCCGGAACTTGTCGGAACGCTTGGAGGTCATACGGCAGTAATGAATAACGATCAGATTGTATCGTCTGTTTCTTACGGAGTTGCACAGGCTGTAAAGGAAGTTATCCAGCCGCTTGTGAAAATGGGCGGAGGAAATAATCGACCGATTCAGATTTCACTTGACGGAAAAGTTATCTTTGATAGCACACGGCAAAGCGCACAAGAGTATTTTAATCGTACCGGAATGTCGCCATTCCCGGTATAGTGACAAACTCCTATACTTGTGGTATATTGATATGTATATATTACAAGCAAGGAGGAATTTGATTATGAAACAAAGTGGATGGGGAATTGCGTCTTTAGTGTGCGGAATAGCAGGCGTTTTGTTAGCGTGTGTTGCGATAGGTGCAGTTCCGGCAATAATTGGTCTCGTATGCGCAATAATTGCACTTACGCAAAAATGTAAAGGGCATGGAACTGCAATTGCGGGTCTGGCTTGTTCAATAGTTGCGATAATTATTTTCGTTTTCGCATCGCTTATATTTGATGGAGATGATTTAGATAAGCCTAAAAAGGTCGAAAACAGCCAAGATACAGAATCTGTGGATAATGCAACAGAAGCAAGCGAGGAATTTTTTAAAGTAGGCGATTCTGTAGAAACGGAAGATCTGCGTATAACATTTTTGAAAGCTGAACCGTTTAAAAATGAATATGATGAAGCAGAAAAGGGAAATGAGTATTACAAATTTGAGCTTGAATTTGTAAATATATCTGATTCTGACCAATATATTTCTTCGACTGATTTTAATTGTTACGCAGATGGGTATGATTGTGAAATGACATATGCCGATGAAGGAAAAGCTCTCGATGCAACATTGTCTCCAGGAAAGAAAACAAAGGGAATTGTTTGTTTTGAAGTTCCGAAAAATTTTAAAGATATTTCACTCGAATATGAAACTGATTTTTGGGATGAATCAAAAGTTTGTTTCGAAGTGAAAAATAAATGATTACAAACAAGAGTGCATTGTTCACCGGAAAGGGGTTTCATATGAAAAGGTTTAAGAAAATTTTTGCAGTAGCGGCATTATCGCTTTCAATGCTGGCAACAAGCGTAGCAGCACAGAACATTGTTGGAGTACAGGAAACTTTGCAGGCGGCAACTATCAAATTAAGCAGAAAGACTCTTAATTTAAAAATTGGAGAATCCGCAACATTAAAGATAAGCGGAATGAGGAAAACTGCTAAATGGAGTAGTGGCAATAAATATGTTGCTTCTGTAAACAAGTCTGGAAAGGTTCTGGCGGTTGGAGAAGGAACAACGTACGTAAAAGCAAAAATTGCAAAGAAAACGCTTTCTTGCAAAGTTACCGTCACTTCTTCCTTTAATGCGAACAAGGTAAAGAAAAACATCTCAATTGAATACCAAGATAGTGGTCATGGAGTTGTTGCTATCTTGAAAAACAACAACAAGGTAAATGTTGATCTGGACGCAAAACTTGTATACTACAAAAACGGTAAAATGCTGGATAGCAAAAGCGATTGTAACAGAGCTTTTGAATCCGGTAAGGAATGTGTTCTTTATTTTGACGCACCGAGCGATTCTGATTATAACGATGTTTCTTATGATAACTATAAAATGTCGTTGAGTGTTGATGAAGCAACAAATGCTGTTTGTGATGTTCGCAATATAATGGTTCAATCGGACATTGGAGCAGATAATGTTACGGTTGAAGCTACAAACGATTCCGGAAAAGATTTTTCATTTGTGAAAATTTCTTGCTTAATGTATGATGCATCTGGCAACTTGATCAAATATGATTATCATTATGCAGAATGTGAAAAGAATGGAGACACCGATTATTTCTCGTTTAGTTTTCCGTACGATTCAAATTACGATACGATCTATCCGAGCAGTTATAAGATATATGTTGATGAAGCATATACATATACTTGGTTACAATAAAAATTGAAAGATAAATGATACTTAAGCCGTGGAAACACGGCTTATTTTAATTCAAAAGCTGATTGACACAAAATCAAAAATAGTCTATCCTTATTACTAAGGAAACAACCTTATCCGTGAAGAAGCGGATTACTTACTTGAACGCCATACTGTACGAAAGAGGAAACCAATGTGATTTCACAAACGGTTTCCTTTTTTTATTCAGATAAAAATGTATGGAGGTAGACACGAATGAAAAAATCACAACTTATGCTTAAGATTCAAAACAGCATTGAGGTATTTGAGAATCCAATATTCGGACAGATCAGAATGGCCATGGTCGATGATGAACCGATGTTTTGCCTTGTTGATGTTTGCAGGGCATTGGAAATGTCAAACAGCCGTATTGTTGCTGATAGACTAGACGAGGATGAACGACGTAAGTTAAACTTACCCCGTCAAGGAGAAACTTGGTTTGTTACTGAATCCGGCTTATACGCAGTAATTCTTCGGAGTGACAAGCCGAATGCCAAGAAGTTTCGCAAGTGGGTAACATCAGATGTTCTCCCTACAATCCGTAAAACAGGTGGGTATGTCAATAATGATGAATTATTTATTTCCACTTACCTGCCATATGCAGATGAAAACACTAAGCTGATATTTTCACAGACATTAAAAACTGTTAGGGAGCAGAACGAAACCATTAAAAGACAGCAGAAAGAAATCATCCATAAGGAAGATGTTATTATCGGACTCGTTGATGATATTGACTTGGCAACCAAGAGACAGCGGATAACACAGATTGTCCGTTTTGGTGCCGATGGAAAGTATCAAGAACGCTATTCGTTGCTTTATGGAGAATTTGAAAGGAAATATCACTGCAACCTTAAATCAAGGATGGAAGGGTGCGCGCTCAAGCCAAAAGTAAGAAACAAGATGGATTATATCGACAGGGAAATGGGAATGATTCCGCAGTTGTACGAAATCGCTTGCAAACCTTTTGAAAACGATGTAGAAAAGCTGAAATCTGAATGGGAATCAGTAGTAGCTTAAAATTTAATTAAATGGATAGCATCTACCAAAACGGTAGGTGCTATTTTTATACCCATTTTTAGGAGGTAAACGATGGGATATGGCGGATATTTAGTAAAGTTTGGCAATTATACCATCCCAAACAATTTAATAAAGCAGGACACGTTTAGTTCCTATTTGAATATGCAGGACTTAGACCCTTGGACGGATGAAAACGGATATGAGCATCGTGATGCCGTGGAACTGAAAGCTTTAAAGGTTGAGTTTGAAACCAAAGCCATGCTGACTGAAAAGCAGTTTGATGATTTTTGGAAGAACATAGAAAAGAACTATACCAAGGCAAAGGAGCGCGGTGGCTATATCACGGCATACGTGCCGGAGAAACGCGGCTATGTGACGCAGTACGGATATATCGCTGACATTCAGCCAACGTTCTATTCTGTGGCACATGGGAAGATTAAGTATGACGCAATCAAATTTTCGTTTGTAGGTGGTGTATATGATAAATAGCAGTTTAAAAGAAAAGTATTGGGATTCCTCGACAGATAAACAGATGGTCATATCTGTTGTTGGAACGAATCAGAAAATAGACAATTCGATGCTTGAAATCGGTACGTTTGCACTTGAAGAAAGTCTTTGTTCGGAGTCTGAATTAAAGTTTGGAGCGTGCGAAGCGAATTGCGTAAAATTCACAGCACGAAACACCGCAGGAAGCATTATTGGAAAGACAATCTCTATTGAAGAAACGATTGACGGAGATAGCCAAAATCCGATGCCATACGGAGTTTTTAAGGTTGCATCCGATGTTCCTACGGCTGACCGTACAAAACGGCAGATTACGGCATATGACGCGATGTACGACATCATCAATGCAGATGTTAAGGCTTGGTATGCAGGACTTAGCTTTCCAATGACGCTTAAGCAGTTCCGCGATAGCTTCTTTGCACATCTTGGAATTGCGCAAGTTGAAACAAGCCTTGCCAATGATTCCATGACGGTCAATAAGACGATTGTAGCCACACAGACGGACGATTCAAGTGCAGTCACAGAAGAATCCGCTATCAGCGGAAAAACCGTTGTAACGGCAATATGCGAGATTAACGGATGCTTTGGAAATATCAACCGACAGGGCAAGTTTGAATATGTCTTTCTAAAAGCAATCACAAGCGCACTTTATCCGGCAGAAGATTTGTTTCCGGCAGACAATTTATTTCCGTCTGACGCAAATACAGAATCCATGACCGGACACTATATCGCGTTTGATTATGAGGACTTTCAAAGCAAGGAAATTACACAGCTAGAAATCAAGACAAGTGAAGATAATGCCGGTGCTATTGTTGGAACCGCCGGAAACAACTATTCGATTACAGGAAATTTTCTTGTATCAGACAAGACCGGAGCGGAACTTGAACAGATTGCAAATAACCTGTTGCCGATTATGAAACAGGCGGTATACACACCGATTAAAAGTTGCACTTGTGTCGGAAATCCATGCTTTACACTTGGGGAACCAATCCGGTTCAATACCACAAGAGAAATTGTTGAAACGTATCTATTGCAACGCACCCTAACCGGAGTACAAAGCAAGAGAGATTCAATCTCGGCACAGGGTACGCAGACGCACTCTGCAAAGGTTAATTCTATCAGAGATACGATTGAAAGCGTGGAAAGACGTACCGGAAAGTTAGAACGAAATGCAGACCATCTTCAATCCACATACGAGGATTTAGAGAAACAGACAAGCTCTAAGTTTGAGCAGACCGCAGAAAGCATTTCCGCAGAAGTCAATCGCGCGCAAAAGGCAGAGGGTGCATTGGACGCGTCCTTGGAATTAAAGTTAGGCAGAGATGAGAACGATCAAGTTATTTCGATGATCAATGCAAGCGCTGACCAGATTATGCTTCGTGGAAACAGGCTCATAATTGAAAGTAATAACTTCCAGCTTGACGGGAATGGACGAGTGTCAATTATTGATTCTCTGAATTTTATTGCAACGTCTCTTGGCGATGACATTGTAATTATTGGACTCGATGCAAGAGGAAGGCCAATGCTGCAAAACATACGCATTGACCTAAACTCTGTAACAGATCAAAATGGGGAAGCCATAGGGGATCATGCAAGTACGGCTGATCATGCGACAACCGCAGACTCTGCAACAACTGCAGAAAGTGCAAGGCAGTGTATAATGGCATCAACCGCGCATTATTTGCAAGGTATTGGACTATCCGATTATGTACGAATTTCAGACAACGGAAATTTAATCCCAAGTTCTAGTTCTGTGTACTGTGGAACTAACCCCAATCCATTTGCCGGAGGGTATTCTTCCGGTGGTTGGAAAACAACGTCTGATGGCAGAAAGAAAAAGGATTTTCGAAAACTGTTAGAGGATGATCGGTTTGAGAGATTTTTTGAGTTGCTGCAACCGATGGAATATCGGCTCATAGAAAATGATGATAAAACGCACATTGGATTTGTTGCACAGGATGTCGAACAGGCAATGACGGATTGTGACATATCTGAAAATGAGTTTTACGGACTGGAACATGCGGTATTCTCCGAAAAAGATTTTGAATCTAATGAGGAATGGGAAAAATTCTTAGAGCAGAATGGCGGCGAAAATGATATGTATACATTGTGCTACCAAGAGTTTATCGCTTTAAATACTGTCATGATACAGAAACTGCAGAACAGATGTAACGATTTTGAACGCAGACTATCCGCGTTAGAAAGGAAGTGATTAGATGGCATATCAGAAAATCTATAGCCGCGAATATTGGGAGAACCTTCCAAGCGAAAAGACCGCAATTAATCGAAATAGGCTGAACAACATAGAGGGCGGCATTGATGCAATCGACGATCGTGTGTGCGCACTCGACACCACGAAAGTTGACTTGACCAAGGCTAACGAACTTGTAAAGGAAATCCTTTGGGATGAATCCAACGGTACGCTGACTGTGGTAAAGATGAATGGTTCCAAGGCTATGATTGATACCAAGCTGGAAAAACTGGCGGTAAACTTCAAGTACAATCCGGAAAGTCAACAGTTGGTAATCACGCTTGACGATGGCACCACGCAGAATGTTGATTTATCTGCACTGATTACACAATACGAATTTACGGATTCTGATACAATCGCATTTGCAATCGGCAGTGACGGTAAGGTGTCCGCAATCGTGAAAGAGGGAAGTATCCAAGAAAAGCATCTGCGCCCAGATTATCTTGCAGATATTAAAGTGGAATCTGCCAAGGCAATAGCATCTGCCAAAAGCGCAGGGGTGTCCGAAACCAACGCGGCAAAATCTGCCACAGACGCAAAGGACAGCGCAGACCGGGTACAGGGAATCGAAAACGAGATTAACAAGAAACTCACAATGACAGAATTTGATGTGAATGAGGATGGAGAGTTGATTTACACGGACAATTCCGCTTATAACTTTGTTGTTGACAATGACGGAAATTTGAATTGGGAGGTGGCGTAAATGGCTATAGCAGGAAGAGTGGCAATTGTGCCAAAGGGCGATTGGAGCGCAGATGCTACATATAAGAGATTGGATGCAGTGACTTATAACAATACTCTTTATTTCGCAAAAAAGGAAGTTCCGGCAGGAACGGCAACGAGCAATACGGAATACTGGTCTAAGTCTATCGTGGGCGGTGCTAGTGCGATTGCAACAACAGAGGATGCCGGAGTTGTAAAGCCGGACGGAAAAAGCATGAGCGTAGATGAAAGTGGAACGCTTAGTATTAACTTGGATGGCACCACAATTACATTGGACGAAGCGAAAAACGTCATAAAGTTGGCAGATGCATTAAAGGATAAAATCGGAAGCGCACTGCAACCGGAAAGTATCGTAAACAACCAGATTACGACAGAGGAAGGATTTGCACTTGATGCGCGGCAGGCTAACCCGAATATAGACGGTTCGCTGGCCAAGCAGGTGGCTGAATTAAACGGCAGCTTAAATAATGTTGCTACTAAAAACGATATAAGTGCATTGAATCCAACCTCTGGAATTAAACTATACAGTAATTTTCACATAGGAAAACTAGGTGTAGGATGGTATAGAATTGCAGAAGCTGTTTTTATGACCGACACTGGGTCAAAAGGTGCGGCATCGACGTTTATAGAGATCATGCTAAGACAAACGTGGAACGTTCAAGTCGGATGCTTTCATAAAGTAAAAATAATTCTTAAGTATCCTGACAAAGCCAAAATTTCTAGTTTTGGTATAGGGGCATTAAATTTAACAAAAGTTAGAGTTGTTAGAAAATCTAGCATTTTATATTTTGACGTATTCAGCCATGGGTATGATAATGAAACACAGACGCTATTGAATATCCCATTTACCGCATATATTACATCAGCAAAAGCTTATAGTGATGCTAAAATTGTTCCTGAAACAGCTGACGGGGAAGTAATTGGTTGCAGTATTGACCTTGGAGATAGCATTATGGGTAGTTAATTTAAACTGCCGTTTAAGAAAAAATATCGAACAAATATCGAACAAATATTCGAACGTAACTTATAAACCATTTTTTTATCATAGAAAGGAATAAAAAATTATGGACAAAATTATCCTTAAAAACAAAACAGAGTTCGAGGTTTCCGATGGGGCAAGCCTTGGAAACATCCAGATCAAGGCAGAGAATTTCGATGCCATTAAAACGATTATGGATGCATTTACTGCGGACAACCTGCAGGAAGTTACATTTACACACAACGATGCAGTGTCGGGGAAATACACCGATCTGAAATCCGATGGGTTTACATATATGCCGGATGTGGGAGAAGATGGCGCAGAGGATGGAACATACACCGTCACTATCAGGTTGCGAACAAAGACTGAGATGGAGAAAGCCATCGATGAACTGAAAGCTGGACATGAAGTAAACGCCGGAGCAATTCAGGATCTTGCAGATATGGTAGCAGGAGGTGAAGCATAATGGTTAAATTCTACGTGAGACGTATTCTTGTAGATAAGAAAATGACGATTGATGAAGTGCCGATGCGTTGGCGCGCAAAAGTGCAAGAAGAGATCGAGAAACAGCTTTCCGCTTCTCTGCAATGACATTTTCTGTCGAAACTTGCGACCGAAAAATGTTGAAATCATGCATATTGTAGTGATACTATGGACTTGTCCGAAAGGACACTTCAAGTTCTGGCATGGGTGGGGTTTGGCATGGCTCCGCCCATAATTGGGGATTGACTACGCCGAACACACGTTCTATAATATCCGTATCGCTACATAGGGCACATGATTGGGGGTTTTGAGGTTGGGAGAAGAGTACTACAAAAATGAAATCATTAAACTCATTGAAAAATGCGACAATTTGCATTGGTTAAAAACCATATATGCATACATAAGCAACTTATTAAAATAGGAAAAGAGCCAAGGGTTTGCGCATTGCCCTTGGCTCTTTTTTACTTTTTGTCTGAAATCGTATCTACTAAATTTTCTAAGGCTGTCCAATCGCTTTCGCTTAACTTGCACAGTGCAGAAACAAGTCGATACTTAAAGTTTTCATCACCTAATCTTTGGATTTCTCCAAGCATTGCTGAAATCTGTTCGTCTTTTGATAACTCAACAAACATTTCTCCGTTTCCGGTGCGAAGCCAATCTTGATTGACATTAAATTTTTCACATATATCAAAAATTGTTCTTTCGGACGGTTTTTTTGTTCCTGTTTCAATTTGCGCTATAAAATTTCTCGAAAGACCAATTTTTGAGGAAAATTCTTCTTGTGTTAATCCTAATCGACTTCTTAATTCTTTGATTCTTTCATTCACTATTTATCCTCCTTTCATATATACTATATAACAAAAATGTCCCCTAGTCAACAAAAAAGTATTGACAAAATGTTTCTTGGGGACTATACTTTGTTTACAAGGTCAACAAAACCTTAAAATTAAAGGAAAGAGGTGAGAACATGAAAGAGATTAAATCAGCAAATGACATAATTGTTGTTCCGGTTTCTTATTTTAATGGAATGGAAAAGGAATTGCAGAAGATTCTAAACAAAGTGGATATTCACGATATGGATGTCATGGAACAGGTTCTTCATATGCGGAAGTGGCTGAAAACCAAAACCGTATATGAAGAAACAAAGAGATTATATCCTAATCTCCGTTTGGAAAATATTCATTTGCTTTTACCACAAGAAGAGAGTGACGAAAGGGGGTTAGAATATGGAACACAAACCACAAAAAATTGAAATCAAGCCGAGAAGAGAGGGAGAACCACCGTCAAGCATTCATCTTTTTGTAGATGGACATGAAATCAAAGGAATTAGAAAACTTGATTTTTCTGTAGAACCAAACGGTCTTCCGCATTTGGTGCTTGATTTACAGGCATTTAATTTGACTGTTGATGCCGTTTGCTTGATATATCAGGAAAAAATCGGGGCAATTAATCTACAGATTGCAGACGAAGAAATTCCCCGAACGTGAGATTTTAAGTCCGGGGAATAATGGTTACATCTTTTCGCCAACAAAAATATTGTTTGATGAAAGGACAGAGCAACTTGATTGACTGCAAATATTGCCGTCACGCTTATATTTGCAATCGTAAGTACCACAGTATTCTTCTGACGATTCAGTAGTTTTGCTTTCAATAACATTGACCTTAACTTGATAATCAGAACGCTGTTGCTCACAATAACCATTTATGATTCTTTGTTTCAAAAGATTTTCACCTCCCTTATTTGATGATAAGGGGATTATACCACAGAAAGGAGTGAAAATATGGATAATTTAGTACACATTGGAAATGCAGATATTTCCATCAAAGAGTACAAAGGTAAAAGAGTGGTTACATTCAAGGACATTGACATAGTTCATGAAAGACCAGACGGAACAGCAAGACACAGATTCGCTGAAAACAAGAAACATTTTGTTGAGGGCGAAGATTATTTCGTTTTGAAGCCGTCAGACCTTGAAAATACTGAATTGGACGGATTTCGTCCAGTAGGAATTGATGCCGTGAGTCCAAGAGGAACGGCACTCATTACCGAACAGGGCTATCTGATGTTGGTCAAATCATTCACGGATGATTTGGCATGGGAAGTGCAAAGAAAATTAGTTTCTTCCTATTTCAATGTACATCAAAGTGTCAACGATCAATTATCTCCAGAATTGCAAGCGTTGCAAGGACTTCTTAATCAGATGGTTCAAAAAGAACTTGCTGACAAGGAAAGAGACAGGCAGATTGCCAAGGCACAGGACACAGCACAGAAAGCCATTGAGACAACTGAACATATCAAAGAAGCGGTGAAGCCGGTATTTGATAATTGGAAAAATGAAATCAATGCAAAATTTAATCGGATTCAGAGAAATGCAGATTGTCAATTCAACGTATTGAGGACTGAAATGTATTCAGAACTTGAACACCGTGCCGGATGCGACTTGAGCAGAAGAATCAGAAACAGGCGTGAGCGCATGGCAGAAAGCGGATGCACGAAAACAGAAATCAGTGCATTGAACAAAATGGACATTATTGAGGATGATAAGAAATTGCGTGAAATCTTTTCGAAAATCGTAGCAGAGTACGAAATCAGATATTGCGCATGAAAGGAAGTGATTGAATGAGCGAAAAAGAAAAGCGCGTTGTTGAAAAGCTTCGTGACGCCATTCCGAATATGACAGATTTTCAGAAAGGATATGTACTTGGAATGGTTGAGAGTTCCGCTTCAAAAAATAGTGAGCAGGGCGAGGGGAACGAAACACATAATGGAAAGGAGAATTGAAATGAGCGATTTTGAATTTCAGAAAGTTAATTCAAGGGTAATTCGTAGCGGTGACAACTATTTGGCAAGGGTTGACTCTGTGGAAACTTTTTCAAGCATTTTCGTTGACGAGGAAACAACATATGGAGTTTCTGTAATAGATGCAAAGATACATACAGGAGATTCGACTTACACACCTGCAATGGCTTTTACATATTCTATGGAAGATGGTTCCGTGCGTTTTATAGATGTTGTTGTATGTCCGTTACTCGGAACGTTTGTTTCTGACTGGTACTAAATTATAAAGTGGCAGAAAGGAGCATGAATGAAAAAAGTAATCCAATTCATCATAGGTGCGGTTGCAATGGAGTATTCCTTGGTTGCCGCTTGCTATATGGATAGTGAGGGCACAGCCGGGAATATGGCGGCTATTAAATTTGTAGCCGGGGCAGTAATTGCGGCAATCATGTATTACTGGTCGGAAGTAGACCGAAAGAGAGACGAACTTGACAAGCGAATTAAGAGAAAACGCAGAATGAGAGAGGATGCATGGTAGGCGTTGTGTATATAAGTGGCACAAGATGTTCCACGAAAGAAAAGCGTATGCTTGCTGAACTTTTGGCAGGGAAACGAAAGAAACAGAATGATAAAGATAATTTTGAAAAGGTTCTTGACAGAGAAATGGGAAGGAGAAGCAATGGAGAACAAAATAACGTTGATCGGTGATGTTGTATCAGCACCAAGGGAAAGCCATAAATCAAACGGTAAGATTTTTTATAAATTTTTCATCGGAGTTGAAAGAAGAAGTGGGGTTGCAGATATACTTCCGGTACTGTTTGATGAAGAAATCAGCGATACAGGAATCAGCGGAACGGTATGCGTCAATGGGAAGATAATTACCCGGCACGTAAAAACAGGGTCTGGAGAAGCCATTCTTATGTATGTTATGGCTGATACAATCACAAAACCAGAGGACGATAACCTTTTGAATGATGTAAGTCTTGAGGGAATTATCGAGGAAAAGCAACTTAGAGAAACACCACTTGGTCGTAAAATCTGTGATTTGAAACTCAAAAACGTAAGAGAAAACGGAAAAGAGGATTTGATCACTTGCATCGCATGGGGAAAGTGTGCAGAATATACGGACTCACTTGCTTTAGGGGATAGGGTAAGCACATACGGAAGATTGCAGAGCCGGAGATACAAGAAAACGTGTAAAGATGGTCGCGTTGTGGAAAAAGTTACATATGAGTTGTCAATAAAAGGAATCGTGGGGGTGTAATAATGCGAATGATTTTAAAATCGTTACACATGGAGAATTTCAAAGGGATTAGAAGCCTTGATGTTAAATTTTCAAATAAAATCAAGATTAAAGGGCAGAACGCAGCAGGAAAGACCACAATTTTTGATGCGTTTACATGGTTGCTTTTTAACAAGAACAGTGCAGGCGAGGAAAAATTCAATGTCAGACCATTGGATAAGGACGGAAAGCGCATTGATAACGTGGAAATCAAGGTTGTTGGTGTTATTGATGTAGATGGCAAGGAAGTGGAACTTTCCAAGGTTCAGAAACAGAATTGGGTTAAGAAGCGTGGAACTAATACGGTATCATTGCAGGGAAACCCAAATTCTTATGAGATTGACGGTTATCCGAAAAGTGAAGCTGAATTTAAGGCTTATGTTTCCGGCTTGGCACAGAGTGAGGAAATGTTTAAGATGACGACCAATCCGCAGTATTTTTCTTCTTTGAAATGGAAAGACCAGAGAGACATTCTGATGAAACTTGTTGCAGAGGTTTCAGATGTGGAACTTGCACAGACAGATGCCAAGTATGCACCATTGATTGATGAATTGGAGAAAGCACCGTCTACAGACGATATTCGTGCCAAGTTTTCCAAGGCATTATCTGAATGGAAGAAGAAACAGGCTGAAATTCCAGTTCGTATTGACGAAGCCGAGAAATCCAAGGTTGATGTTGATGTGGCAGAGCAGGAGTTGTTGAAAGCCGATTTAGAGAGAAAGATTGAAGCACTTGAAGATTTAATTGGGAAATCATCTGATGTGCGGATTGATGAAATGCGCAGCGAAGAAATGCATTGTCAGTTTGAAATGTCAGCTATTGCACAGACCATGAATAACGAACTTTCAAGCAAGAAGCGTGAGATTGAAAAACACAAATACGAACATGAGGAAAAGTTGGAAGATATTCGATTCTCTATCGAAAATGCGCAGAACTCTGTTGATAGCAATAAAAGAACAATTTCTGAACAGACTCTTAAGAAAGCTGAACTTGCGAAAAAGTATAAAGAGGAAAAGGAAAAGAAGTTTGACGATTCAAAGTGGGTATTTGACGAATCCACAACGGTTTGCTCGTTATGCGGACAAAGATTGCAGGAAGATAAAATAGAGTCTTTAAGAGCCGATTTTTCGCAGAGGAAGGCAGATGCAATCGAGATATTTAATGAAGAGCACGCGAAAACGCTTGCCATGATTGTTGACGATGGAAATGCGTGTGCTGAAATGATTAAGAAGCTGACCGAGAATAACAAAGAATTAGAAAACACAATCAACACCTTGAAACTGCATGAAGCGGAAGAAATTGATATTATCAATGGATTTGGCGAACAGATTTCTAAGATCCAGTCTTGTGCTGATTATATGCAGAATGCGGAATATGCCAAGTTAAAGGCTAAACAGGATAAATTACTTGCTAATATTGCAGAGTTAGAATCCAAGGGTGCAGATAAGGCAGTTGAGGACGTAAAAGCTGATAAAGCAAAATTAAAGAGTCAGCTTGATGAAGTAAATAAGATTATCGCACAGGCGGCTAACAATGTGGCGATTGATGATCGTATCGAAACGCTTCGTGACGAGCAGAAAGAAATCGGGCAGAAAGTTGCCGACCAGGAACAGATGCTTTACCTCTTAGAAGAGTTCATTCGTTTCAAACTGGATAAGGTTTCTGAATCTATCAATAGCCATTTCAAGACAGTTAATTTCAAACTCTTCGAAATGCAATTAAATGGCGGTATGAAAGATTGTTGCGAGTGTACTGTGAATGGCGTTCCGTATTCGACTTTGAATAGTGGTCACAGAATCGTAGCAGGACTTGATATTATCCGTTCTCTTAGCGAGTTATACGGCGTAAGCGTGCCTATTTTTGTTGATAACGCAGAATCGCTGAATGAGTTCAATGTGCCGGATATGGATGCACAGTTAATTCTTTTGAGCGTAACAGAGGACAAACAGTTGAAAGTGGATACTATGTGATATGGACTATCCAATAAATGAAAAGGCAATCGAAATCATTGACAAATACATGAAAGCAGAAGAGCCATTTGACCTTGGTACTGAAAGATTTTGTATTGATACATTCAAAGATATGTGTGAAGAAGTGTTTCGTAAGAAATGTGTTATGCGCTTGGTACATAGAAAGGGAGAAGAACTCATGTTTACCAAGTGGGATGCGAAATACGACTCTTATTTTCAAGGTAACATATGGTACTTGCTTTCAAGTTTTAACGGCAGATGCGGTTTCGGATATCGGTACTTTTTGAAAGCTAGTTGCGAATTATATTTTGAAAAGCACGCAAGGCAGATAATAAGCCTGTTTCTTTCGGAAAGTTACAACAGTATTGAAGATGCAATACTTAAAACCGACTGTTTTTTAGAACTTTGGAATGCATTTGAAAGATGGTTCGATGATAGGAGAAATAAATTCATGGAGAATATGAAAGCAGATATTGAAGAAATCCGGAGAATTTCAGTAAGGAAAACACCGCAATCACATGGTGGTGTGGCTAATCTGCTGAAAGTTTTGACAAAGACGATGGAAAAGCAAGGTTCTGATATTGCTAGCATTGCAAAGGTACAGTATGCGGTATGCGCGCAGGCAGGTATCTATATTCCGGACGAGTTTATCAGAGATGTTGCGGTTACATTGGATATGCCAATCAAAAATACAGAAAGCGAGGTAGTTTAGATGGGAGAGAGTATTAAAACATACAAAGGATTTAATAAAGATATGACTTGTCGTGGCTTTCAGTACGAAGAGGGAAAGCAATACGAGGAAGAAAGCGTAGAAGTTTGCGATCATGGATTTCACGCTTGCGAGTATCCGCTGGATTGCTTGTATTATTATTCTCCAAATGAAAGCGTATACCACGAGGTTGAGCAGAGTGGAGAAATCCAGAAACATAATGATGATACTAAGGTAGCATCTACAAAAATTAAGATCGGAGCAGAAATCAGCATTGCGGGTCTTGTTAAAGCTGCAATCGAATATACGGTAAAACGTGTAAACAAGGACGCTGAAAGCGATGAAAAGCACGGAGCATCCTCGGCAACCGGAAACTGCGGAGCATCCTCGGCAACCGGAGACTACGGAGCATCCTCGGCAACCGGAAACTGCGGAGCATCCTCGGCAACCGGATACAAGGGAGCATCCTCGGCAGAAGACAAAGATGCGGTCGCTGTTGCTTGGGGTTACAAATCAAAAGCAAAGGGTGTTATTGGCTCGTTTCTTGTTTTTGCAGACTGGGAATACACTGGTTCAGAAGATAATACGGAATATGACAGAAATAACCAGAGTGCATGGGTTCTTAACGGCGCAAAGATGGTGCAGGTTGATGGGGAAAATATCAAGCCGGATACTTGGTATACGATTGAAAATGGAGAGATTGAGGAGGTATCAGAATGAATTACATAAAAGCAAAATATCCAAACCAGATCCGGTCATATATATTTGCTACATCAGACGATGTAAAAGCCGGAGACATGGTTTTAAATGCCAAGGGCGCAAAGCTGACGGTTACGGATGAATCGGTGGATATGAAGTGGGTGGCAACCTACGGTGCTGATAAGCTGGAGGTTGTGAAGAAATATGAAGATCCGGAAAAACGCTACATCATCGAGCGTGAGTTTGAACATGCAGGCTACAAATGTGTTGTCATATTTGGAAATGTCGGGCACAGATGCGGTTATGTCGGTATTCCAAAGAATCATCCGTTATACGGAAAAGATTACGGCGATTACCTTGAAATCAAGAAATCTGATGTTGTAGACAGAGCGGTAAGTGGAATTTTCCCTTTGCTCGGTGCTTGTCTTGACGAGGACGAGAGAATCCGCATTGAAGCATATTTTCAGTGTCATGGCGGTATTACATATGCAGGTGGCGGAGAACATTCATGTTATCCGATTGAAAGTGATTTGTGGTGGTTTGGATTCGATTGCGGTCATGCAGGAGATAGACCGGATTTGGATTATGCGATACAGAAGTTTCCGAGCCATAGAAAAGAGTATCAACTACGGAAAATGGCAGAAAGCAAATATCTGATTGATGATGTTATTCGTACAGAAGAGTATGTTGCGGAAGAGTGCAAGAAGTTAGCAGGGCAGTTAAAAGAATTTGAAGAAAGCGAGGAATAGATATGATTAAATCAGATTTTGGAACAATAGAAGTAAATGGAACCGAGCCGGTTATCATGGCTGAATTTGAGACTCTTTTAGTGGTATTAAGGAAGGTTCTCGGAGAGAAGAAATACAACCTTGTTTTGCAGGAATCAAGTAATAAGGAGCTGACTGAGAAAGGCGAAAAAGCATTAAGAAAAGGCGGAAAAGGACGCTTGGTAGCAGCTATCAAAGATATTTTAAGCGAAAAGGAGGATAAGTAATTATGGCAGAGAACAACAGTTTAGAGGTACAGAAAGTCAACACTGCGGTCAGTCAGTGGACTAATTCAATCACAAATCTTGTTACAAAGGATTTTGAGTTATGTGGTGTGCCATATGATGATTATTCAAAACAGTGCGCCATGTCAGCTATGACAAGCATTTATCAGCTTGTTAAGGATAGCGATAAAATCAAGGATTTAAACGGACTTGATACATCGAATCTGCGAGAGGTTGTCGGTCAGTGCGCAAGCCTTAAACTTAATGCAAATGCAGTGCCGAGAGAGTGCTATTTTCAGCTTAGAACAAAGAAGTCCGGAGACAACTATGTGCAGGTTGTAGAAATGGGAATTGAGGGAGACGGCAACGATGCATTACTTCGTAACTACGGAGAAAATGTAGATACCGTATATCCTTGTTGGCTTGTTAAAGACGGTGACGAGTTTTCCTATCCAAAACATAAAGGTATCGAAATGACGCCACCGGAATGGGAAGAAATGGGACAGTCGCAGAAAGTTGTCCGTGTTGTTTATCCTCTGAAATTAAAGGACGGCACATTTCAGTATCTGATTGCAGAGAGAGACGGAGTAAAAGTCAATCTGTTTGCCCATGTGCGCAACAATCTGATGAATGAGACTTTCGGAATTTGTCAGAATCGTTACAAGGCATCAGCCGAGCAGTTGAGCAAAATCAAGGCTAAGAAAGAGGAGATTTTCGATGCTTTGAGAAAATGCACAACCGTTGATGAAATGTTGGAATGTGAAGTTGCAAAGCCTTATATCAGCGCGGCATGGCTTGACACACCGGAATCTATGATTGTTCGCAAGATGCGTAACAATGCAATCAAGAAGTATCGCAAGGACTTCAATAGCATGGCAAAGCAGTCATTCAATCAGCTTGATGAAACCTATGTGCAGACGCAGGAAGATATTGCCGAGAACGCCAATTCAGAGGGCTTCATTGTTGCAGATGCAGAGGTAAAGGAATCCGTGAAGGATGGTGTTGAGAAGTCGGTTGGAACGTATTTGGATGCAGAAATTCCGGTGAAAGATGATCGTAAGATTTCTGTGGATGCAGATGTGCCGGATTTTATGAAGAATTAGGAGGGCATTATGATTTTTGTTAAAATTGCAATTTTGTTATGGGTGTTGTTTTTCGTTATAGGAAAGTTTGTTGCTTCCGGCATTAGTTTAGAAGAAGAAATACGTCATGCTCTTGGCATTCCTTACAAGGTCACTTTTGGCAGGGTTGTTTTTGCAATCGTGTTTATCGCAGCACTCATTGATTCGTTCGTGGCACTTATTTGGTTTTTGTTTTTCAGATAGGAGGAGTCTATGAGAGTTATATCACAGGACGGAACAATTGATGTACCATATGAAGAGGTGCTAATCACTCTTGGTTGCAGTGGAGATAAAAGAGAGTATCACATAAATGGACACTTGATTCATCCAGAAGGTTCTTCGTCAGTGAAGATCGCCACTTATTCCACCGAAGAAAAAGCAAAGAAAGCTATGGAAATGCTTAGAATTGCGTATGAAAATAATGAATTTTATCATCATATTGCCAATTCAGAACACTTCACGGAATTTACCCAAGCGTTAAGTGAAGAAATGTTTAAGAAAGCTACAACAGAATATTTTCAGTTTCCTGCAGAGGAAGAATTGGAGTAGGGTATGGGAAAAGTATTATTCGGACTAATAGCATATATTCCTTGGCTTGTTTGGATGATTGGATTTCATATTTACAAGAAAATTAAGCAAGAGGAAGTTTGGGAAAGTGATGTATTTATCCCAGTTATGTGGATTCTTATAATATTCGGTCAGTTTTTATACCCGATTCTACAGTATTTGTATTAAGAAAGCGAGGTGGTTTAATGTTCATGAGATGTTGCGGATCAGGATCATCGGGTAACTCATATGCTTTAATTGCAGATAACGGAGAAATCCTTGCTGTTGAAGCCGGATGTAAATTTCTTGACTTCGAGAAAATGATTGATTGGAAAATCTCAAATGTGGTTGGTTGCATTGTTTCTCACGAACATGGTTGAGCGATCATGCGTATTATATAAAAGACTTTATGAGGTCTGGCATTCCGGTTTATACGGCATTTGAAACACAAACCGCACTAGAAGTTATTACCGGAGAGCGCACAACGCCTCTCTCACCTCTTGTATCACGGCAAATCGGCAGTTTTGCGGTAACACCATTCAATGTACCGCATGACACAGAAATTGAGTGCTACGGCTATTTAATCAAGCACGAAGAGATGGGGCAGTTATTGTTCTTGACCGACTTGGAATATTGCAAGTACAATTTCTCGAAGCTGAACATTGAGCATATCATGGTTGAAGCTAACTATGACATGGAACTTGTAGACCGGGACGAGCCAAATTATGAACACCGTTTGCGAGGCCATATGGGCCTTGATACGGCACTTAAATTTATTCAGACGAACGACAACCCAGCTTTACGGAATGTCGTTTTAATACACTTATCGGACACAAGCGGAGATCCCGCGTTATTCCTACAACGAACGAAAGAAACAATTGAATATGGAGCAAATGTTTATGTTGCAGAAAAAGGACTAGAGGTTGATATGAACCTTTGTCCGTTCTGAAAGGAGAAAAGATGAAATTATACATTTACAGATTTTGGGGCGATGAATTTTCTTGTAGCGAAGTAGACGTAGAAGAAAAGCCAAAAACGTATATCATCACCAAAGAATGCGAATTTGGATATAAAGGACAGAGAATCCGCAAGGACGAAATTGGTGCGTTAAGCGGTTACAACAGGGATACGGTCATTCTGACGGAGAAAGACAAGAAAAAAGCTGTTGAAATGCTTATTAACAGGCAGGGCACTATTGTTGAGAGTTGCCGAGTGCGTCTTGAATATGAAGAGAAAAAACTTGAGACCATCAAAGCGGAACTTGAAAAAGAATAATTAGGTTGAAACACCTTGGCGAAAGCCTAAAAGAAACTATCTTGTTTGGCGAATAGTTATCACAAGCTTATTGAAAGCCATGTTTTGGCGGTGCGTTTACCGCGCCGCCCTTACAAAAGATTGGAGGTAAAAATTGAAATTATGTGAATACTGTATGGCTGAATTTGAGCCGAAGCGACCAGATCAAAAATACTGCAGACCCAAATGTGCAAAAAGATACGCACAGTTTAAGAATTTTAAAAAGGCTGGAAGAATTGTGTATACAAGAATATGCCAGAAATGTGGCAGGCTGTTTATGACGATAGATGAACGCAAAGTTGATTGCCAAGACTGCATCGGCATTGACATTAAAGAACGATTGAGAAAGCCAAAGAAAAAGGATGATGCAATCAAGGCTGTGAATCATATGGCACGCGCCTCCGGAATGAGCTACGGAAAGTTTGTGGCTCAAATGAGCATGAAGCCATTGGAGAGGAAGTGATTGGGTTGGACTATAAGAAGTTTAGACAGGCAAAAGCTATTGAAGCAAAGAACAAAAAACGTTGGTTGGAAGTGAACCCAAAGCTGGATGATGAAAGCGGAATTTACTCGTTAGTAAGGATTGACGAGGATGGCTTTCGGTATGCCTATGTGGGACAGGCAAAACACATTTTGACAAGGCTTGCGCAACATCTTGTCGGGTATCAGCACATTGATCTGTCACTGAAAAAGCACGGTCTGTTTTCGAAAGACAACAAATATGGTTGGAAAGTTGGTTGCGCGCATTATCCAGAAAATGAGCTGGACGAGAAGGAGCAGTATATTATCAAACTGTATGCAGACAAAGGCTATCAGCTTCGCAACAAAACAAGCGGAAGCCAAGGAACAGGAAAATCACAGATTGATGATTACTGTCCGGCAAAAGGCTATTATGACGGAATTAAGCAAGGCAAAAAGAGTCTTGCCAAGGAATTATCGCATATCGCTGAAAAGCACCTTGAAATCCGCTTGAAGCCGGAGAAACAGGGTAACAAAGTTTCTGAAAAGCAGTATGAGAAGTTTATGGCTTTGATTTCTGAAAATACATATGAGGAGAGTGATTAAATGGCAGAAGTCAAGTGGATTAAAATCACAACAGATGTTTTTGATGATGAAAAGATTCTGCTGATTGAGAGTATGCCGAGTGCGGATAGCATCATTACGATTTGGTTTAAACTTCTTATTCTTGCCGGAAAACAGAATAACAACGGTGTGTTTATGATGAGCAACAAGTTGCCGTTCACGGATGAAATGCTTGCCACCATTTTCCGCAGAGATTTGAACACGGTAAGGCTTGCGCTTAAGACCTTTGAAGAGTTTGGGATGATTGAAGTTGTTGACAATGTGATAACGATTCCGAATTGGAATAGGCATCAAACACTTGACGCTTATGAGAAGAAAAAGGAACGTGACAGGCTTTATCAGCAGAACCGGAGAAAGAAGCAAAAGAACCTAATTGAGCAAAAATCGCTCGATAAATCGTCTTATGTCGCTGTTTCAGATAAAGAAGAAGATAAAGAAGAAGATAAAGAAGAAGATAAAGAGAAAGAAAATATAAAAGAAAATTCGTTGTCGCCCGATTCTAAAGAGCCATTTAATTTTGAAGATGCTTGGGAAAAGACTTTTAGTATATATCCAAAGAAAACAGCGTACAGTACCTCTAAAACGGCTTGGATGGATAAAGTGCTAGAAGTTATCGAAGAGAACCAACCGGACATTGCACGGCTGTTATACAAAGCCACAGAAGCATATTTGAGTGACTATCAAGAAAAGAACCCAGACGATACGGATTTTCGGTATATTCCAAAATATGTTGATTGGCTGAAAAATGATTGCGACTATTGGTTGCAGATTGCGGAGAAACGAGGTGATTGCATTTGACAGAAGCAGAGTTCGGAGTGATCGGGTGCATATTGATTGACAATGATGTGCTAAATAGCATCTGGCGAACGCTGAAACCGGAAATGTTTAGTTCGGATTTTGCGCAGGACACATACAAGGAAATGCTTGCAATGTATGACCGGAATGAAAGTATCGACCCAATGTCGTTATCAATGGCACTTGAAAACCACAAATACACGCAGGAACAGATTAGCGAATTGATGAAATCCTGTATTTCGGGAACAATCACTTCAACTATGGTTAAAAGCTATGCCGATGCGGTTACGAAAGAATACAAAGCAAGAACGGTTCGTGAAATGTATCAGAAATCTAGTTTAAAACCATGTGACATTGATGATACAATCAGTGATCTTCTTACAAGACTTGAACATTTGCAAGAGGGAAAAGAAGTAAAGCTAAAACCAATGAAGCAGATTGCAGTTGAGAATAAAGACAAATATTTCAACGAAAGTGTTGGAGAGGGCGGTATAAAAATCGGGTTATCGCAACTTGATGATGCACTTGGAGATCTTGAACGCGGTGACGTAACAGTAATTGCCGCAAGACCGGCAGTTGGAAAATCAGCACTCACAACGCAGATTATTGGGAATATGGCAAAAAAAGGACTTAAAGTCGCATATTTTAACTTGGAGATGATCGATAAACAGGTGTATGAGCGATTTATTTCAAGACTTGCGGAAATCAGCTTAACGAGAATCAGAAGGGCAAAAGCGTTTCTTGGTGATGAACAGGAAAAATTTAACCAAGCAAACGAAGAAATGAGTAATTATCAATTATGGGTTGCGTCCGGCACTGTATCTCCGAGAGAAATAAAGTCAGAATGCAGACACCAAAGCTTTGATGTTATCGTTGTCGACTATCTGCAATTGCTTATGCCGGATAACAGATATTCCGGAAGAAATGAAGAAGTAGCATCAATTTCAAGAGGTTTAAAATCTGTTGCAAGAGACTTGAATACACATGTAATAGCGCTTTCACAGATAACAAGAGCTTCCGAAAGCAGAGACACAAAAGAGCCTACCATGGCAGAGTTGAGGGAATCCGGAGCAATCGAACAGGATGCATCAAACATAATTATGCTGTGGAATCTGTCAGACAATGACAAGGGAGCCAAGGGCGCAAAAATCGAAAAGAACAGACAGGGAATGACAATGCGTGAAGCAATGGAATTTGACGGAGATCACATGAAATTTGTTGAAATCGACAAACCATTTGATGATGTTGTTGCGGAAATAAAAAAGAAAGAACGTGGCGATGGATTCAAGCCATACAATGGCAATTGTCCGTTTTAGAGGTAGCAGCTATGGCAAGTGCAAAAATCGAAAAAGGTTCGGAAGAATGGCAAGTATTTATGGATTATTGGAAGTTTATCCAAGACTACTACGCGCCTGATAATGACGATGCATGGTGGCAGGAAGTGATGAAAGCCGGAGAAAAACTGATAAACAAGTACAAAGGTATGGAAATCGAGGAGCGTGCAAGACAGCTTGTATTGAGCCACTTTGCATGGTTGGAAATTACATACAGAAAGGAGAAATCAAAGAAATGAGCAATGCATTGAGACGGAAGAAAAAACCGACATTTTACACAAAACAGGAAATGCGGATTATCGGTCAAAATGATTTTGAAAAGAGAAATGCCGATAAAGTTATATCAAAATCATACAAAGATTTTGTCGTGATTGGGTACATAATTCTTCATGACAAATTTGGTTTCGGACAGACAAGAATCATCCGGTTGCAGGATTTTTTGAAATCTTACTTAGATGAAGCAGCATCCGGTGGAAATACCGGAAAGGGCTTGTCTGTTTATCTGAAAAGTAAATACGGAATCGACATTAAAGAGGAAGTCGGAAAAATTCCGCAAAGGCAGTTAATGAACCTGTATGCAAAGAAAGGTTTCTGCATCGAGCGTGAAGCATACAGGCTTTCCAGCGCATCTTTGTTTAACTATTTCGCGCTCACGCTTACGATTCTGAAAAAGGAATTTAAGCTATCTGTTAAGCAGTTGCAGGAGTTTTTAGACAAGTTTGTTGATTATATTGATACGTTAGCTAATTACAAGCAGTTTCAGTTGACGGTTCCTATGATAGCTGAAACGTTAGCTGATGAGATTAAGTTTGTATGTGATTTGGAGGTTTAATAATATGACAAATAAAGAAAAATACGGAGATGAGATTATAGAACTTGCGACAAACACAGCTGTGTTTGGATTAAAAAATGGAAAGCCTGCAATTTGCGAAGAAATTAAATGTGAAGAGTGCGATTTTTATGAATCAAATTCGTGCAAAGGTAGTGCGTATAATTTCCGCGAATGGCTTAATTCGGGGTATGTTGAGCCGCCTGTTGATTGGAGTAAGGTTGCAGTCGACACGCCGATTCTTGTGAAAGACGTAAAAAGCGGCGAGTGGAATCGGGGATATTTTGCAATGTATGAAAACGGCACGGTGTTCACTTGGTATCATGGAGCAACATCATGGAGCGCAGAAGGTGAATCAGATATTGCAAGTTGGAAATTCGCGAAGCTGGCAGAAAGTGAGGAATAAACATGGAGAGATTAACAGAGCGGACAGCGGATGGAATCTTAGTAAAAGAGAATTACGAGAAAGAATCCTTAAAAACCTTGTATTCGTGCTATGGCGAAAAGCCTAATTCATATTATTCCAACTGCGAAGAAGGTTATTGCGCAATGGAGAAGTTAGCGGATTACGAGGATGCAGAGGAGCAGGGATTACTTCTGCGGTTGCCGTGTGGAATTGGCTCAGATGTATATATAATTCCTAGCAAAATCAATTGTGGATTAAATATTTTAAGTCTGCACCCGGAGAACAACAAAGTTTATCATCAGAAAGTAGCCTTGATTACTTTTACAGAAAAAGGATGGTACATGGAGTGTGATAAGGATCGAGAATATGCAACAGACCGAATCCTGTCAGAAAAAATGTACAAGGAAACCTGGCTTTTATCACAAGAGGAAGCCGAAGCCAAGTTGAAAGAAATGGAGAAAAAGGATGTTTAATGAAATTTTCAATGTGATGAAATGCTTTCCGAAGAGTTATATTA
>ERZ832522.213-NODE-213-length-82660-cov-12.889365_pt1 | contig 82660 bp, 73 predicted proteins | sample MGYA00519951_ERZ832522 | MGnify/ENA primary metagenome ERZ832522 (study PRJEB31850, sample SAMEA3708728) | human gut metagenome | biome: human gut; feature: human-associated habitat; material: faeces | place: China | collected 2014 ... | reverse complement strand
TCCGTTTTCAGCGGTCAGGGTGTCGGACGGCTAACGGTCAGGGTGTAGTTTTCGGCCGGCATATTCACCTGGGTATTCTGCGCCGCGCAGCCTGCCGCGGCAAATCGCTGCCACCCTTATTGGAAGCAGCTTTGCGTATGCAGGCAGGGCTTGACCCGCCCGCGCCCATATCCGGTGAAGCGAAAGCCTACCATATCAGTCAGCGCAATGAAGGCATTGACCTGGACGGTGTGTCCGGTGCGTTGATGGCAACACAGGACCTCCAAATGCAGACCTTTATCACAAATCCCGGTAGCAGTCAGAGTGGTCCGCAAAAGCAGATCGCATTCGCCGCCAACCAGCGGGACGAGGTGCGAGACCTGCATGATGTAGCAGGCGCGCTGCAGGCTCAGCCGGGGATAAAGCAACAAACCTTTGTAGCCGGTTTTTCTGCTGGAGCTGGCGCGAGCGCCGGGACCATTGGATATCAGGAGGACGTAGCGCCTGCCCTGAAAGGCAGCCCCAGCGGGAACTGTATGCCCAGCATCCTCTGTATCAACGATCAGGGCGGGCAGATCATGGAGTGCAGCGAAAATATCACCGGCACCCTCCGGGCACAGGAGCATGGACATCAGCCTTTAGTGCTGCGTCCGGGAAAGCCTTTACTGTATGAAAACTATGGAATAGACAGCCGCTATACAGGCCCCCATAAGGTAGCACCAACGCTTTCAGCCAGAATGGGTACGGGCGGTTTGAACACCTCACTTGTTCAACAGGTGCCGGAGGAAGTCATCTGCATTGCGGGCAACGCCATTGACCGGCAGCCGCAAAACGGCGGCAACGGCTTCGGCTGGCAGCGGGACATTTCCTATACCCTGACCGCCACGGATCACCATGCGGTATTTTCCCGGCAGCGTGCAGACAAGTTTTCTCTCAGTGATGTGGCATCCACAGAGAGTGCGCGCCAGTACAAGGACGCGACAGACCTGATCCATCAGGCCGCAGGAACAGGACCGCCTCAGCTGATCCGTCGCCTGACTCCGCTGGAGTGTGAACGCCTCCAGGGGTTTCCGGATGGGTGGACGGATCTCCCCGGCGCCTCTGACTCCGCCCGGTATCGGGCTTTAGGCAACAGCGTGGCCATTCCGTGTGTGGAATTCATCATGCGGGGCGTCATCATTGCCGCAGGCTACTCTGCGTGACTGGGATGGCAGAAACAGGCCAGCTCATGGTCATTCACCACGCCCACCGCTTGGAGGAAGGAATAAATGATGGTCGTTCCCACGAACTTCATCCCCCGGCGTTTCAGATCCTTGGAGATTTTGTCGGACAGATCGGTGCTGGTATGAAAAACATCATCCGTATTCAAAATGACTTTCCCATCCGTAAAGCCCCAGAGATAGCGGTCAAAGGAGCCAAACTCCTTCTGGATGGCAAGGAACACCCCGGCGTTTTGGATGGCGGCCTGGATCTTGGCCCGGTTGCGGACGATCCCGGCGTCGGCCATCAGCACCTCCACCTTCTCCGGGCCGTATCCGGCCACCACAGCGGGATCAAAGCTGTCAAAGGCGGTATGAAACGCCTCCCGTTTTTTCAGAATGGTGAGCCAGGAGAGGCCCGCCTGGAACCCTTCCAGGGTCAGCATCTCAAAGAGTTTTCGGTCATCATGCTCCGGACGGCCCCACTCTCTGTCGTGGTAAGCAAGATAGATCTCTGAATTGGGATCTGCCCAGCGGCACCGCACCATATCCTCCGCCTCCCCTTAAAATGTTACCCTGATTATACCTGACCTGCCGGCGGATGGCCACCAAAAGTTTTGCGGTGGGGCATGTCCATTACGCTTGCGTTTACACAATTTCTTTGTTGCTTTCTGTGAATAGCTATTCCATAGAGCTTTCGATATACTTGCCTTGCCATCCAGAAAGGGGGAGTCACCATGGCGGAAGAAAAACGAAACCTCTGTGCGCAAATACCCATCAGCCTGCACAGCCGTGTCCGACAGGAGCAGGAGGCGTCCGGCCAGACCCTGAGCGAGTACATGACCCAGCTCATCACAGATTTTTTCCAAATGAAAGAGGGAAATCAAAACATGAATCATGATATGAAAACAATTGCCTTCCAGGTGCCGGTGGAGCTGTTCGAGGAGTTCAAAGCCTATCTCCAGCGGAACAACTTCAAGCAAAAGGAATTCTTCCTGGGCTGCATCCAGAGTGCCTTGGCGGAGGAGCGAGACGCAGATGGAGGCGTCCGGCTCTGAACCGGAACCGCAGGAGACGGATCAAACGGAATAATAGCACAAAGACGCGCCGCCGGTCCTCCGGTTTTGCAGACGGCACGGCGATCGGCACATCTGTCAAAAGCTCCGCCGAAATTCCGGTCTCTTCCCGCGTCTCGCGGACAGCCGCCTGTTTGGCCGTCTCTCCGGGCTCCAGATGCCCCTTCGGAAACGACCACCTGCTGCCCACGCGGATCATCAGGACCGTATCGCCCCGAAAGACGATTGCTCCCGCGGAGTCCGTTGTCCGGTCAAGCTCTTTGGAAACGAGGCGCAAGACCTCTCCAGCCAATTCCTCCCGGTTTTCCTTCGTCACAGTCAGCACGTGCACGTTCGGATGCGTTCGGATCGCGTTCGTGAGCGGCGTGTCGGCAATTTTCTGGACCACACCGAGAATCGGAGCGCTTCCGCCCAGCAGCGCGAGAATCCGCGCCGAAAACCGCGCCGCCGCGCTCTCCATCCGCCCAACCTCGTCCATGAGGATAAGCGGCATGTTTTCCGCATCCACTAGCGCCTGCACGCCCGCGCGCTCAAAGGCCTCTGGGATTTTCTCAATCCCGCGTCCGCAGCCTTTTCGGATACCCACGCGGTTCCAGTTGCCCATCATGGGATGCTCGTCTCCGGCCGGAATCAGGTAGACCGACATCGCGCCGTCCGGCAGATCGGGAACCGACACGCTCCGAAAGCCGCCAATGTCCCGCAGTTTCAGCGCAGCAAGCGTCTTCTTTATGATCGTGCTCTTTCCGACCTGCACGTCTCCCGTCAGAAAAATGTGCATGCCTTATCCCTTTTTCGCCTTTTCCGTGCCCGTAAGCTCGGCTCTGTGGCGGATGAGCTCGGCGGCGATAGAGATGGCGATTTCCTCCGGTGTTTCGGCAAAAATCGTAATGCCGATCGGCGCGTGGATACGAGAAAGCTCCGCTTCCGGAATGCCGTTTTCCATCAGGTATTTGTAGGTCGCGGCCAACTTGTGCCGGCTTCCGATGCACCCGACGTAGCACGCGGGGCTTTTCATCGCCTGCAAGAGCACCTCGCGGTCCGCCTGATGGCCAGGAGTCATGATGGCGACATAGTCGCGCTCCGTGATATGCACCTTTTCTTCAATATGATAGTAGTCACCAAAGATCACCTGCTCGGCTGCGGGGTAGTTTTCGGGCTTCGCGAAGTCCTCGCGGTTGTCAAACACCGCCACACGGAACCCGACATTCGCCAACACCGGCGCAAGCGCCTTTCCTACGTGACCGCCGCCGAAGATATAAACCCGGCCTGCCCGGCTGATGGGCTCGACGTAATAAGACGGCTCGCCCTTGCGGTAAACCGCGCTGCTTGTGAGCCACGGGCGGAGCATCGTTTCGTCCAGTTCGGCAAAGCGCAGCCCGTGCGCCTCGTCGAACGTTCCCATCGCGGTAATTTTCCCGTCCTCCATCCGGCTGACGAGCCACGCGTCCTGTCCGCTTGCCAGAAGCTCCAGAATGGTTTTTACCAATTCTAAGTCGCGCGCGTTTTCGTGATCGAAAAATCGGAAGTAGACCGTGACGCTGCCGCCGCAGATCATGCCGATATCGTTCACCTGATTGGGAGCTAAGCAAAACGCCTGACAATAGGAAGCGCCCGTCCGGAACAAGTCCATCGCCTGCTGGGCCGCAATGCGCTCGACCGCGCCGCCGCCGATGGTCCCGAGCGTCTGACCGTTCTGAAACACCGCCATCTTCGCGCCCGCACCTCTGGGGGCCGAGCCGGATGAGGCCAAGATGCTGCAAAGGACTACGTTTTCTCTGCGCTCCAAGGCGCTTTTCATGGTTTCAAATAGCTGTATCATAAAAATTCCTCCGGAATGGCTTTGGCATCAAGGATAAACCGCCCCAGCGCCTTTTCCTGCGGCAGGTAATAGGGGAACGTGCACGCTCCCGTCTCGCGCAGCCGCGACAGCACCATCTCGCGGGTGATCGTGCCCGGCGCGTCCTTGCTGTAAATCTCAAAAAATCGTACTGCGTCGTCCAGGCTTCGCAGCGGCTGGCCCATGTCAAACGTTTTTGTTTCCAGCCGGAACGGAACGCCGTGCGCGCGCAGAAAGTCCGCTGCCTGCTCGGTCACCTCGTCTCGCAGCGGCACGGAGGAGACCGAAAAACGATGGTGCGTGAACGCCTTTTTGACCACGACAATTTCCCCCGCGCAGCAGCGCTTTGCCACGCGCAGAATTTCCTGCATCCGGCCAAAGAGGCAAAACACCATCGCGTCATAGGGACGCTCCGGCGTGAACGTCATCATGTCTGTCTCGAGAATTTGCAGATTGGAGATTCTTTTTTCCGCCGCCATCCGGCGAAGATTGGAAAGCGCCTGCCCGGAAATATCCGCCGCCGTCACAGTTTCAAACCGCTCCGCCAATCGCACGGACAAAAATCCGAGCCCGCAGCCTGCGTCGCACACGTGCTTTACCGCCGGGAGCGCGCCGCAGATCCAATCGGCGAGCTCCTGCTGATAGGAGCCGAAGTTCGCCGCGTCCTGCATGAAGGAGATCATATCGTCTGTCCAGCAAAACATCACGCGCCCTCCATTCCGCCCGGGACGGGCATGCAGATCGTTTTCCGTCCGAACGCCGTTTCCATCTCGCAGCGCGCGACCGGAATGCCGTAGAGCCTTGATAAAACGGCCTGCGTCAGAACCGCCTCCGGCGCGCCCACGGCCATCACGCCGCCATCTTTGAGCGCCAGTACCTTCGTTGCATAGGAAAACGCCTGATTGGGGTCGTGCGTGGAAAAAATGATCGTGTAGCCGGCCTGCCCGAGCTTTTTCACGCGCTCCATGACACGGCAGCTGTTGCCGTAATCAAGATTCGCCGTCGGCTCGTCCATGATGAGCATCGAAGCGTCCTGCACCAGCGCCCGCGCCAGAAGCATGAGCTGCCGCTCGCCGCCGCTGATTTTCATGCAGCCGCGGCTTGAGAGCTTTTCAATCCCGAGCGCGCGAAGCATCTGCAAGGCCTTTTCCCGCTGCGCCTGGCCGGGCTGCTCAAAAACGCCCAGCTGCGCGGTCATGCCCATGAGGACGCTGTCCAGGACCGTGTGGTCGAACGCAGGCGTGTGCGACTGCGGGATATACGCGAGCTTCTTCGCCAGCTCCCGCCGGGAATATGCCGTCAGTTCCGTCCCATCTACCAGAATTTCTCCGCCGACGGGCTTTAAAAAACCAAGAAGGCACCGAAAGAGCGTGCTCTTTCCCACGCCGTTCGGCCCGAGTACGGCCAGCAGTTCTCCTTTTTCCGCCGTGAAGGACACATCGCCAATGACGGGCCGCGCGCCGTAGCAGAAGCGCAGGTTTTTCACTTCAATGCTCACGCTGCGTCCCTCCCGACACGATCAGATACAAAAAGACCGGCGCGCCGACAAACGAGGTAAGAATGCCGAGCGGAATTTCACTCGTCGTGACCGTCCGCGCCAGATTGTCAACGACCATCAGAAACACCGCGCCAAGAAGGCTCGAGGCCGGAAGCAGCTTCCGGTAGTCCTGCCCGAAAATCATGCGCCCGAAATGCGGGATCACAAGGCCCACCCAGCCGATCATACCGCTGACGGCGACACTTCCCGCCGTCATGAGCGTTGCACACAGAACCACAACGACACGCAGCCTTCCCGTATGCACGCCCATGCTTCTAGCCTCTGTCTCACTCACGGTAAGAAGATTCACGCGCCACCGGAGCAGCCACAGCGGAACCAGCCCCGCAAGAATCGGCCACGCGGCAAACTGCACGTCGCGCGCCTTTGTCGCGGTCAGAGAGCCCATCAGCCAGTATGTGATGGCAGGAAGCTGGTCGGTCGGGTCGGCGACCAATTTAATGAAGGAGGTGCCGGAGGTAAAAAGCGAGCTGATCATCACGCCCGCGAGCACCATCGCAAGCGTCGTCTGGATTTTGCTCACGCGCGAAATGAGATAGGCAAGCAGAACCGCGAGCAGGCCAAAGGTGAAAGACAGCCCCGTCACCGCGCCGTAGCCAAGACCCAGCAAAAGCGCCAATGCCGCGCCAAAGCCCGCGCCGGTCGACGCGCCAAGAAGGTCCGGAGAGACCATGGGGTTTCGGAACATGCCCTGATAGGCGCAGCCCGCCGTAGAAAGCGCAGCCCCGACCAGAGCTGCCGCAGCCACGCGCGGGAGCCGCACGTTCAGAACGACCGCCTGCGCTCTGACCTGCCACGTCTGCATGAGCGCGAGATTTCCCCGGCTGAGCGTGCGCAGCAGCCAGTCCGCCAGAATTCTGAGCGTCTGCAAGGGGGAAACATCGTACCGACCCACCCAGAACGAGCCGAAAAACACCAGTGCGAACAAAAGCGCCAGAATCAGAAATCTTATTCCTGTGCCATGCGTTTTTTTCATGCCCTACCATCCATTATCTTTTGATATAAATAACGTATATCAGCCGCTCCCGCTTGTCAAGCGGCAATGGCAAAAATCGGCGCATTGCGTTCGGCATTGCGGAATTCTTTCGTATCCCACGCATTTTGCCGCGCCAGTAACCCGCACTTGACCACAGACGGAAACCACGCTATAATATATCATATCAACGATCGGGAGGCTCGCCCATGAAAACAGGAATCGACACCATCTGGGAAGACCGCAAGCGCATTTTGGGTATGCCCATCAGCTTCACAAAGTACTACCTGTCCGAAGACCGCCTGTTCGTCCAGACCGGGCTTTTGAGCATGAAGATCGAAGAGACACTTCTGTACCGCGTGACGGATATCTCTGCGCGCGTAGGCCTGTTCCAGCGTATCTTCGGTGTCGGCACGATCGTCGTCCACTCGTCCGACAAGAGCACGCCCCACATTGCGCTCGTGAACGTCAAAGAGCCGCTTGTCGTCAAGGAGCTCATTCACAAGCACGTCGAGCAGATGAAGGTCTCGCGCAACATCCGCGTCAGCGAATTTCTTGATGACGGCCCCTCCGCGCCCGACCCGTGCGCCCATATGGAGCATAAATAAATCGTCCGCCGCCCGCTGCAAAGTATTTGCGGCGGGCGGATTTGCGGTTTATGGGAAATTATGTAGTTTGTTCCAGAAATTCCGTGATTTCCCGGCCGATGGGACACTCCGAGCGATAGGGACAGCCTGCGTCATAATTGCAATCCGCTTCCCATATGCCGTCATCGTCCTGCTCTAAAATAACAAGCCGCGGCCCATCTGAAACCCGGCAATAGCCGGAAAAATTTTTTTCCATGTTTTTTCTCCTTGATTCTTCTGTAAATTTCAGTTTTTTGTTTTATTTTGCTGCAGTTTTCTTGGTTTCGATCCTTTCAAGTTTTTATTCTCTTTTTATTATACCGCCTTTGGGAAAAGCTGACTAGACGTATCAAAAAAAATGTGGTATATTAAACGCTGTTATGTCAAAAATGGTATTCGCATCTTGAAACTAGTATATTGCATATTTGGTTTTCTTGTGCTAGTATAATCAAGAAGTGTTAATTTTTTGCAAATTTCTTGTGCGAAATGCGAAGAACGCATCGCGTTTGTTCTGTTAAACGTGAAAATTCTTTGCGCGCGGGAATGTGCAAAAATCGTGAGGAGACTGCAATGCGCCACGTCCAGTTCATGCAGAAGCTTTGCCGGGGAATCGCGCTGGTCGGACAGCTCGGCTTCTCGCTCATCACGCCGCCGGTCGTGCTGCTCTGGCTTGCCCATTGGCTGCAGACAAAATACCAGCTTGGCGTATGGGTCACCATCGTCGCGCTGATTCTCGGCCTGCTCACGTCGGCGAGCACGGCTTTGCAATTTTACCGTAAGCTGTCTGCAAAAAAGAAAGACAACTCGCCCAAGCCCCCGCGCGGCTACGGCGATCATATCTGAAAGCCCAAGGGGGAATGCGAATGAAAGTCCAGAAGGCCGTCTTGAAGGAGACGGGTCATATCGCCATCGGCGTTCTGATCGCGGACGTGATCATGTGTATCGTCTTCGCGCTGCTGAAAAAATTCGACTACACGGTCGTGCTCGGCGCGCTGCTCGGAACAGGTATCGCCGTGGCGAACTTCTTTTTCCTCGGCGTGACGCTGCAAAAAGCTGTCGGTATGCAGGAATTTGCGTCAAAGTACGTCCGCCAGTCCTACAGCCTGCGCATGTTCTTCTGCTTCGCGGGCGTGATTGTCAGTGTTGTCGCTCCGTGCTTCCATCCCATCGCGGCGATTATCCCGCTTCTCATGCCGCAGTTCGTCATCTACGCGATGCGCGCGCTCGGGCTCTACAAGCCGGACAAGCCAAAGGAGAACCCCGCCGAAGCGGCCAATATAGATTCTGATTTGGAAGGAGACCGTTCGTAAATGAATGTCAATATTCAGGGCGCGCCAATTTATTTTGAGATCCCCATTCTGGGCGGCATCCCCATCACGGCAACGCTGGTTGTCAGCTGGGGCGTGATGCTGGTGCTGACGCTGGTCTGCATCTGGCTGACGCACGATCTGAAGGTCCGCAACATCTCCAAGCGGCAGGCCATCGCGGAAAAAATCGTTATCACCGCGCAGAACTTTGTTCGCAACAACATGGGCGAAGCGTGGATGCGCTATGTGCCGTTTGTGAGCACCATCTTCGCGATGTCCATCTTCTCAAGCTTATCGTCTCTCGTCGGACTCTGGCCGCCCACGGCGGATGTCTCGACCACGCTCGCGTGGGGCATTGTCGTATTCGTCATCATTACATATACGAAGCTCAGGACCAACGGCCTTCTTGGCTATCTCAAGGGCTTCTGCGACCCCATCTTCGTGATGGCGCCGTTTAACGTTCTGGGCGAGGTCTTCACGCCGATCTCGATGGCCTTCCGTCACTTCGGCAACATCGTCTCCGGCACGGTCATCTCGACCCTTGTCTACGCGGCGCTCGTCGTTGCGAACCACGCGCTGTTCTCCATCATTCCCGGCGTTGTCGGGCAGTGGCTTGGAGCCATTCCGTTCCTTACCGTCGGCATCCCCGCCGTCATCTCTTTGTACTTCGACTGGTTCGGAAGCTTTATGCAGGCGTTCATCTTCTGCATGCTGACGATGATGTTCATCTCCACCGCGGCAGAGTAGGTCGCACATACCTTATTTATTATGCGGCAGCGTGCCGCGGATAAAATGTTAATAATTTTTAGGAGGATATCAACATGTTAGAAAGAGCAATCGTACTCATGGGCTGCGCGATCGGCGCTGGTTTGGCTCTGATTGCCGGTATCGGCCCTGGTATCGGCGAAGGCTACACGGCCGGTAAGGCTGTCGAAGCCATTGCCCGCCAGCCGGAAATGAAGGGCGAGCTGACCTCGACGATGCTTCTGGGTATCGCCTGCGCCGAGACGACCGGTATTTACGGCTTTGTCACCGGCCTGCTTCTGATCTTTGTGGCGCCCAACCTGTTCCTGGGTATGCTGTAACCGGCAAACCACAATCTGAAAGGAGGCGGCAGCCTTGTCCTATCAATCCCTGGTAGCCTTTGAAGGCTGGACCTTCATCGCGCAGATCCTGAATCTGTTCATTCAGATGTATCTGTTCAAACGATTCCTTTTTAAGCCCATTCAGAAGATCCTCGCCCAGCGCCAGCAGGAGGTCGACGCCATCTATGCCGACGCTGACTCCGCCAAGCAGGACGCCGAGTCCGCCAAGGCCGAGTATGAGGGGCATCTGCTCACTGCCCGCACGGAGGCTGAGGCCATTACCGAGCGTGCCGTCAAAAATGCGCAGACCCGTTCTGACGCAATGCTTGCCAGCGCCCAGAGCGAAGCGGCAGCCATGCGTGAAAAGGCCAGCCGCGATATTGAGCTCGAGCGCCGCAAAGCGATGAACGAGATGAAGAGCGAAATTTCCGGCCTCGCCGTGGAGATCGCCTCGAAGGTCGCCGAAAAGGAAATCGACGAAAAGCAGCACGAAGCGCTCATCGAGCGTTTTATCGACGAATTGGGTGAAGAATCATGATTAGCAAAACTGCCATGACCTACGGCGGCGCGCTGTATGATCTTGCCCGCGAGGAATCGCTGGAGGAACAAATCCTGGGCGAGCTTCATGCAGTCAGCGATCTGTTTCGGCAAAATCCCGATTATACGAAGCTTTTGATGGAGCCCTCTATCGAAAAGCAGGAGCGCGCGAAGCTCATCGACGAAGCGTGGGGCGGCAGCGTCCATCCTTATACGCAGAACTTTATGAAGCTTTTGTGCGACAACGGAACCATTTCGGCTCTGCCTGACTGCTTTGAGGCCTTCCGCGGCCGCTATAACCGCGACCATGACATCATCGACGTCTGCGCGGTGAGCGCTGTGCCTTTGACCGAGGCGCAGGCAGCCCGGCTGCGCGAAAAGCTCGAGGCCAAGTGCAAAAAGCACGTGGAGCTTACGGTGCGGACAGACGCGTCGCTGCTCGGCGGCATCCGTCTCGAGCTTCCCGACCGTCAGCTCGACGGCACGGTGCAGAGCCACCTGAACCAGATCCAACAGCTGCTCGAAAGCAGCTCCCTGTAACAAGGCTTTATTCTACTGAAAGCTGGTGAAGCAATGGAATTAAGACCGGAAGAGATTTCAAGAATCATCCGTTCTCAAATCAAACACTATGAAGCAAAGATCAACCAGTCCGAGACCGGCACCGTCATTCTGATCGGCGACGGCATCGCAAAGGCCGCGGGTCTGACGGGCTGCATGGTCAACGAGCTGCTGGAGTTCCCCGGCGGCGTGTACGGCATGGCGCAGAATCTGGAGGAAAACTCCGTCTCCATCGTCATGCTGGGTAACGAAGAGGGCATCCGCGAGGGCGACACCGTGCGCCGTACCGGCCGTGTTGTCTCCGTTCCCGTCGGCTACGAGCTCATCGGACGCGTCGTTGACGCGCTGGGTCAGCCGATCGACGGCAAGGGCCCCATTGAGGCGAAGAAATTCGCCCCCATCGAGTCCCCGGCCCCCGGCATCCTGAAGCGTAAGAGCGTCTCCGTTCCGCTTCAGACCGGTATCAAGGCCATCGACTCCATGATCCCGATCGGCCGCGGCCAGCGCGAGCTCATCATCGGCGACCGCCAAACCGGTAAGACGACGCTCGCGTCCGACACCATCATCAACCAGAAGGGCAAGGACGTCATCTGCATCTACGTTGCTATCGGCCAGAAGCGCTCGACGGTTGCGCAGCTGGTATCCACGCTCGACGCTGCCGGCGCGATGGACTACACCATCGTCGTCTCCGCAACCGCGTCTGAACTTGCGCCCCTGCAGTACATTGCGCCGTATTCCGGCTGTACGATGGGCGAATTCTTCATGCACGACGGAAAAGACGTGCTGGTCATTTACGACGACCTCAGTAAGCACGCCACCGCGTACCGTGCCCTTTCTCTTCTCATCCGCCGTCCGCCCGGACGTGAAGCGTACCCCGGCGACGTGTTCTATCTGCACTCCCGTCTTCTCGAGCGTGCGGCGCGTATGGCTCCGGAATTTGGCGGCGGCTCTCTTACCGCCCTTCCCATCATCGAGACGCAGGCGGGCGACGTTTCCGCGTACATCCCGACGAACGTCATCTCCATCACCGACGGCCAGATCTTCCTTGAGACCGAGCTCTTCCACTCCGGCGTCATGCCGGCGGTCAACCCCGGTATCTCCGTCTCCCGTGTCGGCGGCAGCGCACAGATCAAGGCGATGAAGAAGGTCGCGGGCAAGCTGAAGCTTCTGTACTCGCAGTACCGCGAGCTGCAAAGCTTCGCGCAGTTCGGCTCCGACCTCGATAAGGATACGAGAGACCGCCTGGAGCAGGGCGCCCGCATCGTGGAAGTCCTCAAGCAGGACCGCAACGCGCCGGTGGACGTTGCCTATCAGGTCTGCATCCTCTACGCTGTCATCGGCGGCTATCTGAAGGATGTGCCGGTTGAGCGCATTCGCGAGTTTGAGCTCGAGCTCTATCCGTGGATGGAAGCAAACGCGGCAGATGTCCTGAACGCCATCCGCGAGACGAAGGATCTGAGCAAGGAAACCGAGGCGCTTTTGAACAAGGCCATTACCACACGCGTCGCCGAGTTCTTACAAAACCAATAAGAAGGAGGCGCGCACATGGCCGGCTTATCCACAAAAGCGATCAAAACCCGGATCAAGAGCATGCAGTCCACCCGCCAGATCACCAAGGCCATGGAGCTGGTCGCAGCCTCCAAGCTGCGTTCGGCGCAGGCCAAGGCGATTTCCAGCCGTCCGTATTTCCAGACGCTGTACGCGGCGATGGACGAAATTGCCGATACCAACAACGATTTTACCTCGCCTTATCTGCATGCCAACCCCAATGGCAAGCCCGCCTACGTTGTCATCGCGGGCGACCGGGGCTTAGCAGGCGGCTATAACAACAACATCCTCAAGCTGGCCTATTCCCAGATGGAGGAGGGCGCCGCCGTGCTTCCCATCGGCAAAAAGGCCGTGGAGTATTTTAAGCGCAAGAACGTGACCGTCATCACCGAGAGCTACGCGGAAGCGGCAAGCGTCTCCATTGGCGACTGCTACACGATTGCGAAAATGCTGGCTGACGGCTTCTTAGATGGAAGCTTCGGCAAGCTCACGCTCGGCTATACGAACTTCGTTTCGATGCTCTCGCAGACGCCGAGCACACTCGATCTTCTGCCCCTGCGCGTCTCCACCGAGAAGCGCCCGTCGCAGAACACCATTTTGTATGAGCCCGGCAGCGAGGCCGTTTTCAACGCCATCGTTCCGGAATACTTAGGCGGCGTTCTGTATGGCGCGCTGTGCGAGTCGACCGCTTCCGAGCAGGCTGCCCGCCGCACCGCCATGGATTCCGCCACCAAAAACGCCGACGAGATCATCGACGATCTGAATCTCCGCTACAACCGCGCGCGTCAGGGCGCGATCACGCAGGAGATCACCGAAATTGTCGCCGGCGCAGAACAGTCTTGAAAGGAGTGACCGTATTGCCAAATACCGGTACTGTCGTACAGGTTGTCGGACCTGTCCTTGATATTCGCTTCCCCGACGGTCAGCTTCCCAATCTGAACCACGCCGTTACGCTCAAAAACGGCGATCGCACGATCGTGGCCGAGGTTGCCCAGCAGATCGGCGACGGCATCGTCCGCTGCGTTGCCATGAGCTCCACCGACGGCCTTGTCCGCGGCACCGAAGCCGTCGACACAGGCTCGCCCATCACCGTTCCCGTTGGCGAGGCCTGCCTTGGCCGTATCTTCGACCTGATGGGAAACCCGCTGGACGATCAGCCCATCGACCCGAAGCTCGAGCGCTGGCCAATTCACCGCGAAGCGCCGTCCTATGCCGAGCAGGAATCCTCCACGGAGATCCTCGAGACCGGCATCAAGGTCGTTGACCTCATCTGCCCGTATGCAAAGGGCGGTAAGATCGGCCTCTTCGGCGGCGCAGGCGTCGGCAAGACCGTTCTGATTCAGGAGCTGATTTACAACATCGCCACCGAGCACAACGGCTACTCCGTCTTTACCGGCGTCGGCGAACGTACCCGCGAGGGCAATGACCTGTACTACGAAATGAAGGAGTCGGGCGTTCTGGAGAAAACGGCGCTGGTTTTCGGCCAGATGAACGAACCGCCCGGAGCGCGTATGCGCGTGGGTCTGTCCGGCCTTACGATGGCGGAGTATTTCCGCGACGTGAAGCATCAGGACGTGCTTTTGTTTATCGACAACATCTTCCGTTTCACGCAGGCCGGCTCCGAGGTCTCCGCGCTTCTCGGTCGTATGCCTTCCGCCGTCGGCTACCAGCCCACGCTGGCCACCGAAATGGGCGCTTTGCAGGAGCGTATCACGTCCACGAAGGACGGTTCGATCACGTCCGTGCAGGCCGTCTACGTCCCGGCGGACGATCTGACCGACCCGGCGCCTGCCACCACGTTCGCGCATCTGGACGCAACGACGGTTCTCGACCGCTCCATCGCGTCTCTCGGCATTTACCCCGCCGTCGACCCGCTGGACTCCACGTCCCGCATCCTTTCTCCGGACGTTGTCGGCAAGGAGCACTACGAGGTCGCCCAGTCCGTCATCCATATCCTCCAGCGCTATAAGGAGCTGCAGGATATCATCGCCATCATGGGCATGGACGAGCTGTCCGAGGCCGATAAGCTGACGGTCAACCGCGCACGTAAGGTGCAGCGTTTCCTGTCTCAGCCGTTCCATGTTGCTGAGCAGTTCACCGGCATGGCCGGCAAGTACGTTCCCGTTCGCGAAACCATCCGCGGCTTCAAGGAGATCGTGGAAGGCAAGCACGACGATATTCCTGAGTCTGCCTTCCTCTTTGCCGGAACGATCGACGACGTGGTCGCCAAGGCGAAAGGCGGGAATGCATGAGCAGCTTCCATCTGCAAATCGTGACCCCCGACGGTCTGTTCTACGACGGACAGGCGGAAAGTCTCAATCTGCGCGCCGCGCAGGGCGGGCTGACCATTCTGCCGCGTCATACGAACTTCGTGACCACGGTCGGTATGGGGCCTGCAAAAGTCGTGCTCGATGGCAATTCGCGCGTTGCCGCCTGCATCGGCGGTATGCTGAGCGTAATTAACGGCGAGGTTCGCCTGATTGCCACGACATTTGAGTGGGCGGAGGACATTGACCGCGAACGCGCCAAATCTGCGCTCGAGCGCGCCGAGGCAAAGCTTGCAGACGCGTCCCTTTCGAAGGAAGAGCGCCGTCTGGCCGAGTCCGCCAAGCGCCGCGCGCAGGTCCGTCTGAGCATCCCGCAGGCTTGAACATGTAAAATCCCCTGGTTCCGGATTTTCCGGGACCAGGGGATTTTTGTGCCCGCAGACGGCTGCTTCTCCGAGAAAACCGCGCCCCGAACCGCTTTGTCCGGGGCGCTTGCTGTGTGATTTTAAATCGTATCCAGAAGCGGTGAGGCGAGTACCTCGTCGATGGACGGGACGGAATCCGCCGCGCCGGGTCTTGTGACCGCAATCGCGCTGGCTACCGTCGCCTGCCGGAGCGTGTCGCGCATGGAAAGTCCCTGCAAAATGCCGCGCACGAAGTAGCCGATGAACGTATCGCCCGCCGCTGTCGTGTCGACCGCGTCTACATGGCACGCGCCGAGGCGCACTGTCTCGTCCGCGCTTTGATAGAGGCAGCCGCTTTTTCCCATTGTGAGCATGATGTTTATGCCGGGGTACCGGTTTACGAGCGTGTCCGCAATGTCGTCAAAGTTCGTCTTGCCGGAAATTCCCGCACCCTCGACCTCGTTGACGATCAGCCACGTAACTGTCTCGAGAGGGTAGCTTAGAACCTCCGCCCCGTAGGGTGCGGCATTGAAGGCGATGCGAAGGCCCTTCTCGTGCGCTTTTTGCATGATATAGGGCATGCAGTTAATTTCGTTCTGCAAGACGAGTACATCGCCCGCTTCGAAGTGGGCCAGCACCTCGTCGACATACGCTTCCGTAATCTGCCGGTTCGTGCCGCCATATAAGATGATGCAGTTCTGGCCGTTTTCATCGACCTGAATGATCGCGTGCCCATTTGCGCCCTCGCCCAGCCGCAGAAGACTGGTGTCCACACCCGCCGTCTGCATCTTGTCGAGCAAAAACTGCGCCTCACCGCCGTAGAGTCCCGCGTGGTAGACCTCTGTGCCGGCCTTGGCCAGCGCGATGGACTGGTTGAGTCCCTTGCCGCCGCAGCCGGCCGTCAGCGTCTTGCACGGCGCAGTCTCGCCGGGTCTGATAAAATGTGCCATCTGATAGACATAGTCGATATTCAAAGAACCAAAATTCAGAACCTTCATTGAAAAAGCCTCCTGCGTTTATTCTGCGTGTATCATATCACATCGCCGCGCGCGGCTCAATGGTTTTTGCGGTATTCCTTCGGAAGAACGCCAAAATACTCCTTGAATGCCGCCGTAAACTTGCTCTGGCTCTCATAGCCGACGGCTCTTGCAATCTCCGCCACGGACTCGTCAGTCTCCCGCAGCAGCTGCGCTGCGCGCCCCATGCGGTGCTCCTTCATGTGCGCGGCAAGAGACGATCCGTAGACCGATTTGAAGACCTGCTTGAGCGTCGTCGGGTTCATCAGATACTGGTGCGACAGCTCCTCGATCGTTACGCGCGTGTCAAGGTTCTGCGTGAGGAATGCGTGCACCTCGTGGACAATGCGCACCTGCTCGGAGGAATCGTCCGGCGCGTCCTGCGTTTCCTGCCCCCGCTGCCCGAGCCAGAGAAGCAGCGCCTGCGCCCCGAGTCTGCGCCAAGGCAGCGCCGTTTTTGCGCTCTGCCCGTAGAAAAAGTCGAGAATCCCGCGCAGCGCGTCGTCCGGGGAGATGCGCGTCATGGTCTCCTGCGCGCAGTACAGATCATACAGCCGCTCGGCCGTCACATCCGCGCCCAGAAGACTCTCGGGCGGCTGTTCGGTGAGCTTTTTGAGATCAAACCGCAGGCAAAAGCCCGCAAAGCTCTCGTCCGGCTCGATCGTTCCAGATAAGAACCCTCCCGTCTTCCAAACGGCGAGCTCGCCCGCATGCAGGCTCTGCGATTGGCCGGGTTCCATGCAGAAGCGCAAGCTTCCCCGGCGGCAGACATAGACCATCAGCTCGCCCTCTGCCGCGACCATCGCGGCGGAAGCGGCAGGGAGATCGAAGAACCATGCGCCCGGAAAAAGCTCCGCGCCCTTCGCCTCCTGCGAAATTTCCAGATGCTCCCGGCAGCAGGCGCAATCGCACTTATGCTCCATGGTGCGCGTCCTCCTCTGGGCAGGCAATTTCCATGACTCGCTCGATCATCTGATGAAGAAGCCTTGCCTGCGCGGTATCGGCCGCCCGATAGTAGACCTCTTTTCCTTCCCGGCGCGAGACGATGAGGCCGCTTGCCTTCAGCGCCCGCAGATGGTGCGAGACGGCGGGGCTCGACATGTCCATCATCGCCGAAATGTTAACCACGCACGGCTCACAGTGACACAGCAGCCAGAAAATCCGCACGCGCGTCGCGTCGCCCAGCTGGCGGAACACATCTGCGATGATCTGAAATTTGTCCGTCTTTTCCAGCTCCCGGCGCAGCGCCGGAAGCTGTGATTCTTCGCCGTGATGGTGCGGCAGGTGCAGGTCTTCCATGGTAGTATGTCCTCCGTTTTCGCCCGATTGGAAAAGCTTTTCGCCCCTTTGGAAGGCAGTCGCCGGGGTTTCTTGACTTCTCTTGATAGCTGTATTATACTACAGCCATAAGAGTTAAACAAGTGCTTAATTGTTTATATGTACAGAAAAGGAGAACCTATCATGAAAAAGACCTATGCGATCGAAGTTGACTGCGCCAACTGCGCGAACCTGATGGAGCAAGCCGCCAACAAGACCGAGGGCGTTTCGAAGGCAACCGTCAATTTCATGACGCAGAAGATGATCGTAGAATTCGCCGACGGCGCGGACGCAAAGAGCGTGATGAAGGACGTTCTGAAGGCCTGCAAGAAAGTCGAGCCCGACTGCGAGATCGAACTCTGAGACTTTTTGATGTTGCGCCCCATCCGTGGGGCGCAGCTTTTGACCGAACGATTAAACGCTTACTTAATTATAAAAGGAGCTGCTCTCCATGACGAAGAAACAAAAAAAGATGCTCACGCGCATCATCATCTGCGCTGTGATGCTCATCGCGCTACAATTTCTACCCATTACGGGGATTCCCCGGTTCGCGCTCTATCTGGCGGCCTACCTTGTCATTGGCTACGACATTCTTAAAAAGGCCGGCAAGGGCATCGGTAACGGCCGGGTGTTCGATGAAAACTTCCTGATGGCTATCGCCACCATCGGCGCGTTCGCGCTGGCGATTTACGAAAAGAGCGGCGACTACAACGAAGCCATCGCCGTCATGCTGTTCTACCAGATCGGCGAGCTGTTTCAGAGCTACGCCGTCGGCAAGAGCCGCAAGAATATTTCCGCCCTTATGGATATCCGCCCAGACTACGCGAACATTGAGGTAGACGGCAAGCTCGAAAAGGTCGACCCGGACGAGGTCACAGTCGGCTCTGTCATCGTCGTCCAGCCGGGCGAAAAGGTGCCGCTTGACGGTGTGATCATCGATGGTGCGTCCACGCTCAACACCAGCGCGCTGACCGGTGAGAGCCTGCCGCGCGACGCAAAGACCGGTGATGAGATCATCAGCGGCTGCATCAACATGACGGGCGTCCTGAAAGTCCGCACGACGAAGGAATTCGGTGAGTCGACGGTTTCCAAGATCCTCGAGCTGGTTGAAAATTCGAGCTCCCGCAAGTCCCGCTCTGAGGACTTCATCGCAAAATTCGCACGCATTTACACCCCCGCCGTCTGTTACAGCGCGCTGGCGCTCGCAGTTCTGCCGCCGGTTGTGCGGCTTGTGATGGGCCTTACGTCCGAGTGGGAGCAGTGGCTGTACAGAGCCCTGACGTTTTTAGTTACGAGCTGCCCGTGCGCGCTCGTGGTAAGTATCCCTTTGAGTTTCTTCGCGGGCATCGGCGGGGCGAGCAAGGAAGGCGTTCTCATCAAGGGCTCGAATTACCTGGAGACACTCTCGCGGGTCAAGACCGTCGTCTTCGATAAGACTGGCACACTGACGAAGGGCGTCTTTGAGGTCAGCGCCGTCCACCACAGCCCGTTGGAGCAGGAGAAGCTTCTGGAGTACGCGGCGCTTGCCGAGTGCGCCTCGTCCCATCCCATCAGCAAGAGCCTGCAAAAGGCGTACGGAAAAGAGATCGACCGCAGCCGCGTCACGGATATCGAAGAGGTCGGCGGCCGGGGCATTCTTGCGAAGGTCGACGGCGTATCGGTCGCCGCCGGCAACCATAAGCTCATGGAGCAGCTGGGCATTGACTTCATCGACTGCCACAGCGTCGGCACGATCATCCACATGGCCGTCGACGGAAAATACGCCGGTCACATCGTGATCTCCGACGTGGTAAAGCCCAACTCCAAGAAGGCCATTGAGCAGCTGCACCGCGCGGGCGTGACAAAAACCGTCATGCTGACGGGCGACGCGAAAAAGGTTGCAGACAGCGTTGCGAAGGAGCTCGGTGTGGACGAGGTTTACTCCGATCTTCTGCCCGCGGGTAAGGTCGAGAAGGTCGAGGCCCTTCTTTCCCGGCAGTCCGGCAAGGCAAAGCTCGCCTTCGTCGGCGACGGCATCAACGATGCGCCGGTCCTCTCGCGTGCTGATATCGGTATCGCCATGGGCGCAATGGGCAGCGATGCGGCCATCGAAGCCGCCGACATCGTCCTCATGGATGACGAGCCGCTGCAGATCGCAAAGGCCATCAAAATCTCGCGCAAGTGCATCGGCATTGTCTATCAGAACATCGTCTTTGCCCTCATGGTGAAGTTTGCCTGCCTTGCGCTTGTCGCTTTGGGCGCTGCGAACATGTGGGCGGCCATCTTCGCGGATGTCGGCGTGATGGTGCTCGCGGTCCTCAACGCCATCCGTGCGCTGCGTGTGCACAATCTGTAAGCTTACAAAAACGCGCCCCTGCGTCGATGCTGACATCGGCGCAGGGGCGCGTTTGCGTGTACCGTAAAAAGATGCGTTTGCTGGGAGGCAGGCGCAGTCGCACGAGGCGAATGGCTTGGAAGCGGATGACGCTACGATTGCTCGTTCAGAATTTCATCAAGGGAAAAGACTGCCTCCGGCTGATAGCGGGATGGGTCGAGCTTTGCGCCGAGAAATAGGACCAGACTGTCCGGCTGCGCGGTGAGCTGCCGCTTCTGCTCCGGGCGCAGGCGTTTGATGGCGGCTTCCAGCACGGACGCTTCGCTTCTCGTCTCCGCCGACCAGAGCGCCTCCAGAGCTTCGACGGGGTGACTCTTTGTGTACTTTGCGCCCGCGGGAAGGCGCAGGACGTGCTCTCGCATGCGGCGGCGGGGGTCGGTCGTGATGCCGGTATAGCGCGAGCCGTCCTTGCAGCGGACGATATAGATATAGTATCTCAACGCTTCAAAAGCGCCGCGCAGACGGCGGCAAAGCCCGGAATGTCCAGCGTCTCGCCGCGCACGGTGGGGGAGAAGCCTGCGTCTTCGATGGCGGAGGCGATCTGCGGCTTGGAGTATTCGCCGAAGCCGGCCGACAGGGCGTTGAGCAACGTCTTTCTGCGCTGGGCAAAGCTTGCCTTCACGACGCGGAAGAAGAGCTTTTCATCCGGAATTTCGCAGGGAGGTGCGGCGCGCATCGTGAGCTTTAAGACACTCGAGGTGACCTTCGGCTGCGGGATGAAGCACGAGGGCGGCACGTCAAAGAGGAGCTCGGGCTCCGCGTAATACTGGCAGAAGACCGAGAACGCGCCGTAGTCTCCCTTTCCGGCGGGCGCGCAGATGCGCTGGGCGACCTCTTTTTGTACCATGACCGTCACGGCCTCAAACGCGCGGCTCTCAAGAAGCGCGGCCAGAACGGGCGTTGTAATATAGTAGGGAAGGTTTGCGCAGGCCATCGGGCGAAGCGACTGAAACTCCGCCTGCACCAGAGCTCTGATATCCGTTTTCAGAATATCGCCGAAGATGATCTCCAAATTTTCGTTTCCCGCCATCGTCTCGGCGAGCACCGGCTGCAGGCTGCGGTCGACCTCGACGGCCACGACCTTCTTTGCGTTTCTGCACAGCTGCTGCGTTAAGGGCCCGATACCGGGGCCGACCTCCAGAACGCCGCAGGTGTCGTCAATTCCGGCGTCCAGAACGATCTCGCGCGGGACCCAGCTCTGCGTCAGAAAGTTCTGGCCCTTGGCTTTGGAAAAGTGGAAGCCGTGGCGGGTCAAAAGCGCTTTGATGTCGCTAATATTACAAAGATCCATAGAAACCTCGATACATCCAAAAAATGAACTGCCTTTCGTCTATTGTAGCAGGCGAAAGGCAGTTTTTCAATTGCATTCTTTATTGCGCGGTTTCGGATTCGGCGGTGGCGCGGATGTAGACCTCGACGTTCTGCGCGCCCCAGAGGATGCAGTCGTTGTAGGAATCCTGCCCCATGTAGATATCGATCACGTTGGGGTTGGCTAACATGTTGGAGCCCGTGTCCTCGGCGATGAAATCGCCCGCGAACGTGCCGTCCTCCAGGTAAAGCCAGACCTCCGTGCCGTAGGGGATGACGTAGGGATTGACGGCCAGCGTCCGGCCGACGGTCGTCTGTGTGCCGGTCGAGGTCTGGCCGGTGACGCAGTAGGCGGTGGCGATGAAGTCCCCGAGCTTGACGAGATCATCCGGGCGCTCATGGTCTGCCTTCGTGGCTCGCGCGATGGCGTTATCCGCTTCGGGCGCGGGCGTTTCCTCGGCGGCCTCCTCCGGCGCTTCCTCCGTGACGGACGCTTCCTCCGCCAAAGGCTCCTCTGTGACGGCTTCTTCCTTGACGGGAAGCGCAACGGTTTCCAGCGCCAGCGGCGTTACGACGGCGGTTTCGGCCTGTGCGGATTTTGCCGCGGGCGCGGACTGCGCCTGAACAGGTTCAGCACGTTCCGGCAGGGAAATGGACTCTGCTTTTGCCTGCGCATTGGGAAGCAGCAGGCAGCCCGCCAGCACGCAGACGGCCGCGGCGCAGGACTTGATCCTTGCTGTCAGCATCATTGCAGCAACACTCCTTTCAGAAATCAGAAACATGATAGAATACATGGTTACAAATAAGATACAGATATGTTACGAATCGGTATCTATTTGTACATTATACCGATAATCTGAGAAAAGTCAAGAGAAATATGCAAAATCATGAATAAACCGGATTATTTTGCATAGAATATATTGCTGCGTGCATGGCGAAATAGAAATAATCTTGCTGAAAAAGTAAAAAGTTTATGACAAAAACGTGAATTTTGTGACAAATTAGTAAAATTTGCGTTTTTTCAGCAAACGCATTTGACACGGGCCAAAAAACGTGCTATAGTCTCTACGTTACAGGCATGGAGAAAGAAATGTCCCGTCCATTGCGGCTCGCAGAGAGAGGCTCACATGGTGCAAGAGTCTTGGGCTTGCGGGATTGGGATACCGCTTTTGAGCCGCGCGGCAGAAACAGGAGAATTCTTGCAGTAAGCTGCGCCGGGAGCCTCCCGTTACAGAGGTCACGAGCGACGGATTTTTCCGTAAGCAGGGTGGAACCGTGGAGCGTTACCGCTTCACCCCTGAATGTCAAGTCGGGGGTGAAGCGTTTTTCTTTACCCCAAAGAAATTGGAAGGAGACAAAAACCATGGCAGAAAACAATGAATTCTCGTTTGAAAACGAGGCCTATCGCAAAACCTACTGGCACACCTGTTCGCACGTTCTGGCGCAGGCCGTCAAGCGGCTGCATCCGGAGGTCAAGCTGGCCATCGGCCCTTCGATCGACAACGGCTTCTATTATGACTTCGACGCGCCGTTTGCCTTTACGCCGGAGATCATGGAAGAGCTCGAGGCGGAGATGCGCAAGATCTGCAAGGAAAAGCTGAAGCTCGAGCGCTTTGAGCTGCCGCGCGAGGAAGCCATCAAGTATATGGAAGAGAAGAACGAGCCCTACAAGGTCGAGCTCATCAACGATCTTCCGCTCGACGCGCACATTTCGTTCTATACGCAGGGCGAGTTTACCGATCTCTGCGCTGGCCCGCACCTCGACTCGACCGACCGCATCAAGGGCAACGCCATCAAGCTGACGGCCTGCAACGCGGCCTACTGGCGCGGCGACTCCAACCGCCAGACGCTCCAGAGAATCTACGGCGTCGCGTTCCCGAAGAAGGAACAGCTCGACGAATATCTTGCCAGAATCGAAGAGGCCAAGAAGCGCGACCACCGCAAGCTCGGCAAGGAGCTTGGGCTCTTCATGCTGACCGAAGAGGGTCCCGGCTTCCCGTTCTTCCTGCCGAAGGGCATGGTGCTCAAGAACACGCTGATCGACTATTGGCGCGAGGTGCATAAGCGCTATGGCTATGTCGAAATTTCGACCCCGATGATCCTCAACCGCCGCCTGTGGGAGCGCTCGGGTCACTGGGACCACTATAAGCAGAACATGTACACCACCGTCATCGACGGCGAGGACTACGCCATCAAGCCCATGAACTGCCCGGGCGGCATGATGGTCTACGCGAGCGAGCCGCACTCCTACCGCGACCTGCCGCTCAGAGTCGGTGAGCTCGGTCTGGTCCATCGCCATGAGCTCTCCGGCGCGCTGCACGGCCTGTTCCGTGTGCGCTGCTTCACGCAGGACGACGCGCACATCTTCATGACATGGGATCAGATGAAGGACGAAATTAAGAACGTCGTCAAGCTCTTCGACGAGGTCTATTCGACGTTCGGCCTGTCCTACGCCATCGAGCTGTCGACCATGCCGGACGACCACATCGGCGACGAGAAGGACTGGCGTTTCGCGGAGGATACGCTGAGCGCGGCTATCACCGAGATGGGCAAGAGCTTTACCGTCAACGCAGGCGACGGCGCGTTCTACGGCCCGAAGCTGGACTTCCATCTGGCAGACTCCCTGGGAAGAACGTGGCAGTGCGGCACGATCCAGCTCGACATGCAGCTTCCCGAGCGCTTTGAGCTCGAGTATACCGGCGAAGACGGACTCAAGCACCGCCCGGTCATGATCCACCGCGTCGTGCTCGGTTCCATCGAGCGCTTCATCGGCGTGATCACCGAGCATTTTGCGGGCGCGTTCCCGGTCTGGCTCAACCCCGTGCAGGTCAAGGTGCTGCCCGTGACCGACCGCGCGCTCGACTATGCGAACGAGGTCGCGGATAAGCTGAACGCGCAGGGCATCCGCGTGGAGGTTGACGCGAGAAGCGAGAAGATCGGCAAGAAGATTCGCGAGGCAACGCTCGGCAAGGTGCCGTACATGCTCGTGGTCGGCGACCGCGATATGGAAAACGCAACCGTCTCCGTCCGTACGCGCGGCGGCGAGGATCTTGGCGCAATGAGCCAGGAAGACTTCGCGGCCAGAGTGCTCGACGATGTGAAGACGAAGCGCATTTGGTAAAGTATCAATGAAAAACCGGCTTCCCGAAGCTTCGGGGGGCCGGTTTTTTTATCCGAAAAGCAACTGCTTTTCGGATAAAAAATGCACCTCGACTGCGCGCAGAATTCGTGCGCCCGAGGCGCACGAATTCTACACTTGCGAGGTGAGCGGTATTTTTCCGGTCAGCAAAGCCGCCGGATAAAATGTATTCTACTTTATTTCGCCATCTGCGGATGGCGAAACTCTACGAGGTTTTTAAGCGTCAGTCCACGTCCTTGACGACCTCATCTAAAGGCTCGTCGAGGCGCTCGGGGTGCTGGAGGAATTTTTTCATGTGCTTGAGGGCGGTTGCAAAGTAGAAGCCGTCGCAGATGCGCTCGTCGGTGTTGACGGTGAAGTCGATGTACTTGCGCTGGACGAGATTGCCCTCCATGTCAATTTCATTCTTCCGATACTTGCAGCCGAAGGCGCAGAAGACCGGGAGGTTGCCGAAATCATAGAGGTGATGGACGATCGGCGGAATGCCGAGCGAGCCCATGGAGGTAAAGAAGATCGAGCCGTGGAACGGGCTGACCTCGAGTAAGAACTTCGGAAGAAGACCAAAATAGTCCGCGACCTTCAAAAGCCAGACGACGAATTTGAAGACAACGCCCGGAATGAGGGACAGAAGCTTTGCCGTTTTATCGAAGTCACTCGCGTCGGAGGCCTCCTTGATGCGCGTGACCTGTTCGTTCATCTTGCGGTAGATATCTTCGACCGAGTCGGTGGGGGTGAGGTGGAGCTTCATGGCGCTCTCGGCGGCGTCTGTCGTCATGTCCTCTTTGACCATCATGCAGAACTGGATATCGTCGCCGCGGCTATAGACCTGCTGGCCGGAGAGGAATCGGTTGAGCGCCGGGTATTTTGCCACGGTGCGCACATAGGCCGCTAAGAACACATGCGTAATGCCGAAGCTTGTAAGCCCCGCGCGGCGCTTTTCGCGAATGTAGCGCTCCATGGCGGTGATCTCCACAGAGTCTTGCACGAAGTTGGAAGACCCGACGCGCGTCGGCATGATGTAGTTTGCGACGATCTGCACGGGGTCCAGCGTCCGCAGCTTGCGGCCGTCGACGCGGTCTCCCCAGGTGGGGTGGTACTTTCCGTCGGCGTGCGGCTGCATGGCAAGAACGGCAAAAAAGCCGCCCGTCAAAAACAGAAGCTCGGGCAGAAATCCCACGCGTCCTGACCAGTTGCCGCCGGTAAAGGCCATGCGGTGTGTATAGGCCAGAACGGCGATCGCGGCAGCCAGCAGCAGAACCAACGCCCAGTTGTTGCGCAGGCGACCGGAGACCGTAGCGGCGTAGAGCCCTGCCATGGCAAGGTACGCGACCCAGAACACGAAGCGAAGGCTCAGGCTCGGCAGAACCGCTGAGACGCGCACGCTGTAGTAGATGGCGAGCATGAAGGCCGGAATGGCGGTACGGTAGAACCGCTCTTCGCCGCCAAGTAAGATCATGAGCACGAAGATCAGGCAGGCCGCAGCCGGAAGCACAATCTGGAACCACACCGTCGATGCATCTGCGCCTTTCCCGCAGGAATATGCGATGCGGAGTGCTGCCGAAGCCGTCATGACCAAAGCGCTCAGCCAGACAAGAAAGCTCTTGCGGCTGACATAATAAGACACTCTTTTTTCCATAGCTTTATCATACCAAGCGGCGGAAGAAAATGCAAGGGTGCATCTCGAGTCCGACGTGTTTGCCGGAATTCGGATGCACCCAAGTGTTTTTTGATTCAGAGCAGCATCAAAAGCGTACCGCCGACGAGGATCGCAAGGCCAAGGGCGGATTTTTTCGAGAGCTTTTCGTGAAAGACAAGGTAGGAAAAAAGGATCGTCACGAGAATGCTGAGTTTGTCGATGGGCGCGACGACGCTTGTCGGACCTTCCCGCAGGGCCTTATAGTAGCACAGCCAGCTTGCGCCGGTGGCGAGCCCTGACAGGCAGATAAAGCCGAGCTCGCCCTTCGGGACCTCGCGAAGCTTCGCGCTTTTTCCGGTCACGAAGACCATCATCCACGACATCACGAGCACCACGCCCGTGCGGATGGCCGTGCCGAGATTCGACTCCACGCCGGAGATGCCGATTTTTCCGAGGATGGAGGTTAAGCTCGCGAAGACCGCCGAGCCCGCCGCGTATAAAAGCCAGCTCGCGCCTTCTTTTGCAGCGCCGGTCGACTGCTTTTTCTCGATCATGAGATATGTGCCGATGGCAATGAGCACAATACCGACGCCCTTTGTGAGGCTCAGGCTCTCGTGGAGGAAGATGACGGCGAGCAGAATGGTGAGAACGGTGCTCGATTTATCGACGGGAACGACCTTGTTGATGTCGCCGATTTGCAGCGCATGGAAATAGCACAGCCAGCTTGCGCCGGTCGCAAGTCCCGAGAGCACCAGAAACAGAAGCGTCTTTGCGTCAATTTGCGATAGCTGCGATTGGGAGTCAACGATGAACACCATCAGCCATGAAAAGATCAGAACGACGATCGTCCGGATGGCGGTTGCAACCGTCGAGTCCGTTTTGCGGATGCCGCACTTGGCGAGCACCGCCGTCAGCCCCGCAAACAGCGCCGAGCCGAACGCATATAAAATCCACATGACGTGCCAGCTTCCTTTCAATTGGAACGGCAGGGCGAAATTTGCCGCAACAGCGCGCCCTGTGCGGCTACTATTGTAGCACGCTCGAAGCAAAAAGGAAGAGGCGGGCGAAAAAATTACGGCTCGTCCGGGTCAAAGCACTCGAAAATGCCGATGGAGCCCGCCTGCTCCGCTTCCAGAAGGTCTTCTTTTTGGCGAATCGTCCAGCTGACCTCCTGAATGCCCCAGAGCGTCCGGCAGAGCGTGGGGGAAAGGGCCTTGCGGTCTTCAAATTTGTAGGCGATGAAGTCCGGGCGCGTGAGGAAGTTCAGAAGCATATTGCCCGCGATCACGCGCTTATAAAACGGCAGGCCGGACGGGTCCTTGCAGAAATTCATCGACAGCTGGCCGCGGCAGATTTTAGGGCGGAGCTTCTTGACATCCAGCACACAGAAGGGGTCGAATGATTCAATGCAGAACTTGCCCTTGTAGGAATCCAACCGCTCGCAGACCGCTTTTGAAAGCGCATAATGGTTGCCGTTTGCACTCTTGAGCTCGATGATGAGCGGCGCAGTATCCGCAAACAGCGTGAGCACCTCGTCAAAGAGCGGGATCTGCTCGTCCGTTCCCTCGAGGCGGAGCTTTTTTAATTCCGGAAGCGTCAGGTCCTCGATCATGCCGGAAACGCCTGCGCAGCGGGAGAGGTCGGAGTCGTGGAACACAGCGAGCGTACCGTCTTTTAATAGGTGCACGTCGAGTTCTGCACCCCAGCCGTGGTCGATCGCGCGGCGGAAGGCGGGAAGGCTGTTTTCGGGAATTTGCGGCTTGTCGTGATAGCCCCGGTGACAGAAGCGCTGATGGCGGAATGTTTTCCAGAGCGGGTGATTGCGCCGGCCTTGCAGGGCAAGAAGATATAATGTGGCGAGCGCAAGAACGATGATGAGTACAATGAGCATTTAAACGCCTTCTTTTGATTTAATCGATATCCTCGAACGCGGAAAGACCGGTTTTGGCCTCGGCCTTGCCGTCTCCGTGGCGCACGAAGCACATGGTGACGAAGGATAAAGAGACGAAAACGGCCGCGTAGGGGAAGAGAATCTTGTAGCTGATATTTCGCATGAGCGTTCCGACGAGCACCGGGGTCATGACCTGCGCGGCCATGGAGGCGGTGTAGTAATAGCCGGTAAACTTGCCGATATCTGAGCCCCGGCACATCTCGACGACCATCGGAAGGGAGTTCACATTGATGGCCGCCCACGCAAGCCCCACGAGCGCGAAGACGAGGAACATGACGGCGTTGATGGAAGAAAAGCTCGTCGTGAGCACATAGCCGAGCGCAAAGCACGCGGCCAGCAGGAGGACGCCCAGCTGTATGGTCTTCTTGCGTCCAATTTTAGAGGCCAGCGCACCGACCGGGATGTAGGAGACAATCGCGCCGCCGGTCGCGATGAGAAGGCACGTGGACGCGCCGCCGAGACCCTGCCCCATGACGCTTGCAACGTAGGTCGTGAACCACGTGGTCACGCCGTTATAGCCCGCGAACCACAGGGCGATGGACGCGAGCAGAAAGCCGAGACTTTTGCGGACGGACTTGGGGAGCACCTCGTGTCCGGAGGCGTCCGTTTCAGCGAGATTCCATTCGGGATGCTGCGCCTCTAATTCCTGAGTTTCCTTTGTGAGCTTTGGCTCTTTGATCTTGAGAAACAGAACACCGACGGAGACAAACATGATAGCCGAGACAATCAGAAACAGCGGCTGATAGTCGAGACGGTCCGCCTTCGTAAGCCCTATCGCATCCAGACGCTTCTGTGAATAGAGACCTGCGGCGACACCCAGATAGATCATGCCGCCGACGGCGCCCATGAGGTTGATGATCGCGTTCGCACGCGAGCGAAGAGGCTTCGGCGTGAGGTCCGGCATAAGCGCGACGGCGGGGGAACGGTAGGTTCCCATGGCGATAAGCAAAAGGCCGAGGACAATGACGAAGCTTACCGTCTTAAAGGAAGAAGGGGCGGCCGCATAGCTGTTGTCAATCAGCGGAAGAAGGTTCATGAGAAGAACAGCGCAGCCGGTTCCGAAGAGAATGTAGGGCATGCGCTTACCGATTTTCGTGTTCGTTTTATCCGAGCGCGCGCCGAAAAACGGAAGGAGGAAGAGCGCGAGAATATTGTCTGCCGCCATGATCGCGCCGGAGAGGGTTTCGTTCATGTGGAAGGTTTTGGTGAGAATGAGCGGGATGACGTTGTCATACATCTGCCAGAAGGCGCAGATGGACAAAAACGCGAGACCGGTCAAAATGGTGCGGCGGCTATTGAGCTTCATGCGTTCGCTCCTTATCAGAAATGTTGTGTTTTCGAACATGTCCATTATAGCGGCGCTGCGGTGATTTGACAAGCGCGTAAGGGGCGGATACAATAGGTGCATTGCGAAGGGAGCGTGAAGGATATGAGGCCGTTGCCGGAAAAATTGGGGGAGAAGCTTTGCATGTGGTACGACGCGGGGCATCGGGAGCTTCCGTGGCGGCAGGACAGAGAGCCGTATCACGTGTGGCTGTCGGAGATCATGCTCCAGCAGACGAGAGTGGAGGCCGTGAAGGGCTACTACGCGCGGTTCTTATCTGAGCTTCCGACGATCAAAGCGCTGTCTGACTGCCCACCTGACAGGCTGACGAAGCTCTGGGAAGGGCTCGGGTACTATAGCCGCGTGCGGAATCTGCAAAAAGCGGCGCAGGTGATCATGGACGAGCACGGGGGTGCGTTCCCCGAAACGTACGAGGCTGTGCGCGCGCTGCCGGGCGTGGGCGATTACACGGCGGGGGCAATCTGCTCGATCTGCTTTGATTTGCCGACCCCGGCGGTGGACGGCAATGTTCTGCGCGTGCTTTCCCGCGTGATGGAAGACGGCGCGCCGGTCACAAATCAGAAGACAAAAACTGCTTACCGCGAGGCGCTGCTTCCGCTTTATGAGGCGGGCTCACGCGGAACGCTCACGCAGGCGCTCATGGAGCTCGGCGCAATGGTGTGCGTTCCGAACGGCGCGCCGAAGTGTGAAAGCTGTCCTTTGCAGGAGCTATGCCTTGCAAACGCGCATGGCACGTGGGAAAAATACCCCGTAAAAGAAGCAAAGAAGGCGAAGCGGGAGGAAGAGAAAACGGTATTCTATCTCACGTGCGACGGCTGCCTTGCCGTTCGGAAACGGGGAAGCCGGGGACTTCTCGCGGGGCTTTGGGAGCTTCCGAACGTGGAGGGGAAGCTGGATGCGGCGCAGGCGCTTTCGTTTGCGGAAAAGGCCGGATGCGAGCCGGCGGAGCTTTTAAAGAGCGTCGAGCGGGTGCATGTGTTCACGCACATCATCTGGCGCATGCGCTGTTATTATATAGTATGCAAGGAGAAAAGCCCGGAATTTGTCTGGGCGAGCGATGCGCGGCGCAAAACGGATGTGGCGCTGCCGACAGCGTTCCGGATGTTTGTGGAGGAATAAAGACAGCCCCGTACAGGCAGAAAAGCTTGTACGGGGCTGCGTTTATCTGGGAAACTCAGCCGATCTGCGGAAGGGCTGCGAGGCTTGCGGCCAGCTGCTCGTCGGTGGGGATGGTATCGGTCATGGTGCCGTTGTTGAAAGCTTCGTAGGCGTAGAGATCGAAATAGCCCGTGCCGGTGAGGCCGAAGAGGATCGTCTTCTCTTCGCCCGTTTCCTTGCATTTGAGCGCTTCGTCGATGGCGGCGCGGATGGCGTGACTGGATTCGGGCGCGGGGAGGATACCTTCAACTCTTGCAAAGTACTCGGCGGCTTCAAAGACGCTCGTCTGCTCGACGGCGCGCGCCTCCATGAGCCCGTCGTGGTACAGCTGCGAGAGCGTCGAGCTCATTCCGTGGTACCGAAGACCGCCCGCGTGGTTGGCAGAGGGGATGAAGCCGGAGCCGAGCGTGTACATTTTGGCCAGCGGGCAGACCATACCGGTATCGCAGAAGTCATAGGCGAACTTGCCGCGCGTGAAGCTCGGGCAGGATGCGGGCTCAACGGCGATGATGCGGTAGTCGGCTTCTCCGCGGAGCTTCTGGCCCATAAAGGGCGCAATCAAGCCGCCGAGGTTCGAGCCGCCGCCGGCGCAGCCGATGATGATGTCGGGCTTCACGCCGTATTTATCGAGCGCGGCCTTGGCCTCCAGACCGATGACCGACTGGTGGAGCAGCACCTGATTGAGAACGCTGCCGAGGACGTACCGGTAGCCGGGGGTCGTCGTCGCGGCCTCGACGGCCTCGCTGATCGCGCAGCCGAGAGAGCCTGTTGTGTTCGGGTCTTTTTCGAGGATTTTCCGGCCGACGTTCGTCGTGTTGGAGGGAGATGGCGTAACGCTCGCGCCGTAGGTGCGCATGACCTCGCGGCGGAAGGGTTTCTGCTCGTAGGAGCACTTGACCATGAAGACCTTGCAGTCCAGTCCCAGGTAAGCGCAGGCCATCGAAAGAGCCGTGCCCCACTGGCCCGCGCCGGTTTCGGTCGTGACGCCGGTGAGTCCCTGCTGCTTGGCGTAGTACGCCTGGGCGATGGCAGAGTTTAATTTATGGGAGCCCGAGGTGTTGTTGCCCTCGAACTTATAGTAGATCTTGGCCGGGGTGCTGAGCTTTTTCTCGAGGCAATACGCGCGCACCAGCGGCGACGGGCGGTACATTTTGTAGAAATTACGGATTTCCTCCGGAATTTCGATGTACGGCGTGTCATTATCTAACTCCTGACGGACAAGCTCGTCGCAGAAGACGCCGCGCAGATCGTCAAAGCCCATGGGTTTGCCGGTTCCGGGGTTCAGCAGCGGCGCGGGCTTATTTTTCATGTCGGCGCGGAGATTGTACCATGCCGTGGGCATTTCGCTTTCGGAGAGATAAATTTTGTACGGGATTTCTTGAGACATGTTCTTGTCTACCTTTCTTTGAATTTGCACGGAAGTTTTTTGCGGGACATTCCGGAAATACGAAAACCCTCCTGTCCCTACAGTACGAACTGCTGGGACAGGAGGGATAAAACTCCTGCGGTGCCACCCGGCTTGACGCTTGCGCGCCCTCTTTGCGTATGCTATCACATACCGGCCTTTTGTAACGGAGCGCCAACTCCGGCTCACCTACTGACTTCGGCTTGCCCTCAGAAGCCCATTCGGCAACCGCCCTGCGCCGCGCTTCCACCATCCGCAGCTCTCTTTGGCAAGGGGTGTGATTGCTTACTCACACTTCTTCACTGGTTTGAATGGCTAAACTCTACCACTTCGGTAGCTATTTGTCAAGAGAAAATTTTACGCCGGTTTTCTTTCGGGTTTTTCTGAAAATCTGCACGCCGGGCGCGCGGAAACGACCGATTTTTCCGGGGAGATGTGTCAGAATGAGAACCGGAACGCGGGAACGGCTCGCGGGAAAAGAGGAATGGAGCATGAAATTTTTTCGGAAAATGCTGCTGGCGCTTCTGGTATTGACGGCCTTGCGCGTGCCGTGCTTTGCGCAGGAGGCATTTCACGGGGCGTATTTGCAGGGCTTTCCGGACGGGAGCATAAGGCCGGAAAAGCAGGTGACGCGGGCGGAGCTGGCGGAGATTTTGTACCGGATGATAAGCCCGGATGCGCGGCAGGAGCTCACCGCGGAAAGCGCGTTTCGGGACGTCGGGCGCAATCACTGGGCATATGAGGCCGTCCGCACGATGGCGGGCCTGCGGCTGATGCTGGGAGACACGGACGGAAATTTCCGCCCGAATGACGGCGTGACGGGCGAGGAGCTGTCCATCATTTTAGAGCGCGTGCGCGCGCAGGACTCGGGGAAGGAGGCGCTTGCAGCGCTATCGAGCGGCTGGGCGGCGCAGGAGGTGACGTTTGAGGCGGGAAACGGCTGGGTCATGGGGCTGCACGGCGCGGTATTTTCCAAAGAGCAGGCGCTTTCGCGGGCGGAACTGGCGGAGATTTTGAACCGGATTCTTGGCAGAACGCCGCAGTCGCTTTCGGATTTGCTTGTCGGCATGCCGCTTTTTTCGGATAACTTGGATACCGAAGCGCCGTATTTTCTCGCGATGCAGGAGGCGGCAATCGACCACACGGCGCACGCCTGCGGCGACGGCGAGCGATGGACGGGACTCGGCTGAGAATACGGGGCAGTTTATATGCGCGGGGGAGCGTCCTCCGCGCGCTTTTGTATGCTTTTCGAATGGACAGAACGCGAAAAATCGCATATAATACGAGGCAAGAAACAGTTGCGAACGCGGAGAATGGAGGAACGGATGAGGCTTGGAACGAGAATACTGGCGCTGGCGCTTTGCGTGATTTTGCTGCTGGGACTGTGCGGCTGTCTGCCGGTTCCGGTTGCGCAGGACGCGCTGGACAGCTTATACGAAGAACTGCAGCAGACGCAGACACCACAAGAGCAGGCTCCGGCCGGGCAGGTGCAGGAGATAGAGACGCTGGCGGGAGACGGCTATTTTGCGCCGCTGGCGCGGGACGAGCGCTCCTATGATGAAATGCAGCTCGGAGAGATCACCTGCGAGGCTTACGCGCCCTACTGCGCGGCCATCACGAGGGCCGCGGAGGAAAACAGCCAGGAGGCGTTCCACAGGGCTTGCTTCGAGGCCGAGCAGATGCTGGTGAAAATCGACACGGCGGCCTCGCTTCTGGCGCTGGACAGCGACCGGGACGCGACGGATGAGGCGCTTGCCGAGCGTGCGTTGCGGCAGACGCAGGCCTATTACGATGCGGCGGATTTGTATCATCAGACGCTGCACGAGATATCCGAGGGCGAACATGCAAAGCTCTTGAGCCGGGAATTTGAGACGTGGCAGGTCGAGATATTCAAGAGCTACGATCAGGAGTCCTCGCAGGAAAGCCTGGCCCTCAGCGCGCAGGAGTCGGAGCTCGTGCGCCAGTACGCGGCTCTGAGCGCGCAGGAAGAGCTGGATGTTGACGCGGCGGCGGATGTGTATCTGGAGCTCGTGAAGGTGCGCTCCCAGATGGCGGAGCTTGCAGGAAACGCTTCCTATGCGGACTACGCCTACAGCGCATTCTATTCGCGGGACTATACGCCCGCTGACGCGCAGAAGATCTGGCAGACAGCAAAGGAGGATTTCGCCCCGCTTCTTGCCAAATACTCGGACAGCCTCTCGCAGGCGCTTTCAGACAGCGAAATTTCTAGCACAGGCGGCATTACGAACCAGAATGTGATCGACGCGCTTTTGTACGGCACGGCGCGCATGAGTCCGGAGGTCCGCGAGGCGGCGGAATACCTTGTAGAGCACAGTCTGTATGATATTTCGTATTCGGAAAAGAAGCTGCCCACGGGTTATACGTCGTATCTGTATTCGTTTGACGTTCCGTTCATTTTCAACTGCCCCTACGATTCCTACGCGGACTACACGGACATGTTCCATGAGTTCGGCCACTGGCTGGCGGGCTATTACCACGGATCGGATGCGCTCTACGGCGTGATCGACTACGATCTGAGCGAGCTTCAGTCACAGGGTATGGAGGTCATGTTCCTGCAATTCTACGAGGACCTGTTTGGAGACGATGCGGAGATTCTTCGCGCGCAGACGCTTTTAAACTTAGTATACAGTGTGGTCACGGGCGCGATGTACGATGAGTTCCAGCAAAGAATTTACGCCGAGTCCGATCTCACGAAGGACAGGCTTCTGGATATTTACCGCGAGGTCTACGCGAGCTACGGCTTCGAGCCATATGACGGGTATGAGTACGAGTGGACGGAGGTCATCCACAACTTCCAGCAGCCGCTCTACTACATCAGCTACGCCGTCTCGGCCATTCCGGCGCTGGAGCTCTATGCGCGCTTGGCCGAGAGCCCGAACGACGCGATGGATACGTATCTGCGCGTGGCGAGCATGTCGGACGAGGACTATTTCCTGACCGATGCGCTGCGCGAGACGGGGCTCACAAATTCCATGAAGTCCCCCATCGGGGACGTGATCGCGCGGGAGCTGGAGGAAAGCGGCGCGTTTGATATTTCATAAGACAAAGAAAGAGATGAAGAAAAGGCAATGAAACGATTGGGTGTTTATCTCAAACCCTATACGCTCGAGAGCATTCTGGGGCCGCTTTTTAAGCTCCTGGAGGCGCTTCTGGAGCTGCTGGTGCCGCTGGTCGTGGCGGACATCATCGATACCGGTATCGGCGCGGGCGATACAGGCTTTATTGTAAAGCGCTGTGCGCTTTTAATCGGGCTGGGTTTGCTTGGCCTTGCCAGCTCCGTGACCGCGCAGTATTTTGCGGCGAAGGCCGCCATCGGCTTTACGGCAAGCGTGCGGCACGCGTTGTTCGGGAAGGTGCAGAGCCTTTCCTACGCAGAGCTTGACAAGCTCGGCACGTCGACGCTTATGACACGCATGACGAGCGACATGAATCAGGTGCAGACGGGACTGAATCTGGCGCTGCGGCTGCTGCTCCGGTCCCCGTTCGTGGTGTTCGGCGCGATGATCATGGCCTTTACGATCGATGTAAAGAGCGCGTGGGTCTTTGCCGTCATCATTCCGCTTTTGTTTGCGGTCGTGTTCGGCATTATGTTCAGCTGCATTCCGCTCTACAAAAAGGTGCAGGGACGGCTGGACGGCGTGCTCGGCGCGGCGAAGGAGAATTTGGCGGGCGTGCGCGTCATCCGCGCGTTCGGAAAGGAGCGGCAGGAAGTCGAGAGCTTCGAGGAAAAGAGCGGTCAGCTTCTATCCTCGCAGCTGTTTGTCGGCAAGATTTCGGCGTTACTCAATCCCGTGACGTATGTGATGATCAACCTTGCCATCATCGCAGTTCTGCGCGTGGGCGGCGGACAGGTCTACAAGGGCATTTTGACGCAGGGACAGGTTCTGGCGCTTTATAACTACATGTCGCAGATTCTTGTCGAGCTCATCAAGATGGCGAACCTCATTCTCAGCATGACGAAGGCTGCGGCGAGCGCAAAGCGTGTGGCGGCGATTCTGGCGCTCGAGAGCAGTCTCGATGTGCCGCAGGAAAATCCGGAGGAGCAGGAAGACGCGCCCGCGGTCGAGTTTGACGGCGTGACGTTCACCTATCCGACGGGCGGCGCGCCCGCTTTGAGCGATATTTCCTTTACGCTCGGGCACGGCAAAACGCTCGGCATCATCGGCGGCACGGGCTCTGGCAAATCGACACTTATCGGCCTCATTCCGCGCTTTTACGATGTGCAGGAGGGCTGCGTGAAGGTCGACGGCTGCGACGTGAAGCAGTACCCTCTTGACACGCTTCGAAGAAAGATCGGCCTTGTGCCGCAGAAGGCGCTCTTGTTCAAGGGAAGCATCCGGGAGAATCTTCTCTGGGGCGACGAGGGCGCGACGGATGATGAAATCCGGGATGCGCTCCGGGCCGCGCAGGCGCAGGAAGTCGTGGACGGAAAGCCGGAGGGCTTAGATTACGAGGTCGAGACCGGCGGACGGAACTTTTCCGGCGGCCAGCGGCAGCGGCTCACGATCGCGCGCGCGCTGGTGCGTAAACCCGAGGCCCTGATCCTGGACGACAGCGCGTCGGCTTTGGACTTTGCGACGGACGCGGCGCTTCGGCACGCGCTCAGAGAGCTTCCATGGAAGCCGGCAGTTGTCATTATCTCGCAGAGAACGGCCTCGATCCGGTTTGCCGACGAGATTCTCGTACTGGATGACGGCAGGCTTGCCGGGCGCGGAACGCACGAGGAACTGCTGCAAACGTGCGATGTGTACCGCGAAATTTACGAGTCGCAGTTTAAAAAGGAGGATGCAAGATGAAAGAGAAAGCTTCCTCTTCCAAGACCTTAAAACGGGTCATTCAGAACCTCGAGGGGCAGAAGCATCTGGTGGTGCTGAGCTTTCTGCTGGCGCTTGTGAGCGTAGCGGGGACGCTGTTTGTGCCGATCTTGGTTGGCCGGGCGATTGACGAAATTGTCGGGCCTGGACAGGTCGACTTCGGCGCGCTCGGGATGAACGGTGTGCAGATTGCCGTGACGGCGGGCGTTGTGGCGCTTAGCCAGTGGCTCATGAACATCATCAATAACAAGATTACCTTCTGTGTCACGCGCGAGGTACGCCAGCAGGCGTTTTCGCATTTGCAGATGCTGCCGCTGGCCTATCTGGATGCGCATCCGTCGGGCGAGATTGTCAGCCGGATGATCTCCGACACCGAGCAGTTTGCAGACGGTCTGCTTCTTGGCTTCACGCAGCTCTTTACGGGCGTACTGACGATTGCGGGGACACTCGGGTTCATGCTGAGCTTAGACTGGCGCATTACGCTGGTCGTCGTCATTCTCACACCGCTGTCGCTTTTTGCGGCAAAGTTCATCGCGACAAGGACGTATGACATGTTCCGCATGCAGTCGAAAACGCTCGGCGAGCAGACGGCGCTGGTCGGCGAGATGCTGGACGGCGAGCGGGTTGTGCAGGCGTTTTCACGGGAGGAACGGGCTGTGGAGGCGTTCGACGAAATTAACGGAAGGCTTCAAAAATACACGCTGCGCGCGACGTTCTTCTCGTCTCTGACGAACCCCGTCACCCGCTTTGTCAACAGCATCGTCTACGCCTGTGTGGCGCTGACGGGCGCGCTGGTGGCGGTTGCGGGCGGTATTACGGTGGGTGGACTTTCTGTGTTCCTCAGCTACGCGAACCAGTACGCGAAGCCCTTCAACGACATTTCCGGCGTTGTGACCGAGCTTCAGAATGCGATGGCCTGCGCGGGGCGTGTGTTTGAGCTCATCGACGAGCCGTCGGAGCTGGCGGATGCGGCGGATGCCGTTACGCTGGAGCACGCCGACGGACGCGTGGAGCTCAGGAACGTCAGCTTCCGGTACGTACCGGACCGGCCGCTCATTGAAGACCTCAACGTTTCGGTGCGCCCGGGCGAGCGTGTGGCGATCGTCGGCCCGACGGGCTGCGGCAAGACGACGCTCATTAACCTTCTTATGCGCTTTTACGATGTGAACGGCGGAGAAATCCGCGTGTCGGGCGAGAGAATTACCGATCTTACACGCCGGAGCCTGCGGCAGAATTTCGGTATGGTTTTGCAGGATACATGGATCAAAACCGGCACGGTGCGCGAGAATATCGCGCTCGGAAAGCCCGATGCAACCGAAGACGAGATCGTTGCGGCGGCAAAGTCCTGCCATGCGGACGGCTTTATCAGACGCCTTCCCGAAGGATACGACACCGTGATTACCGATGGCGGCGGCCTTCTTTCACAGGGACAGCGGCAGCTTCTTTGTATTGCGCGCGTGATGCTGGCGCTGCCGCCGATGCTGATTCTCGATGAAGCGACGAGCTCTATTGATACGAGAACCGAGCTCAAGATCCAGCACGCGTTCTCACAGATGATGACCGGCCGGACGAGCTTCATTGTGGCGCACCGGCTCTCGACCATCCGCGAGGCGGACGTGATCCTCGTTATGAAGGACGGGCATGTCATCGAGCAGGGCAAGCACGAGGAGCTTCTGGCGAGAAACGGCTTCTACGCGAAGCTTTATAACAGCCAGTTCGAGCAGTAACAGGCAGCAAACAGGGGCGGCGCGGAGCATTTTTCCGCACTGCCCTTGCTTTTTGTTTTGAAAATGGTACAATATGGACAGAAATATGGAGAGGAGCCAGCACTATGGCAAAGCGCATCACAAGAATCGTCCTGACCGGAGGCCCCGCAGCCGGCAAAACGACGCTCATCAGCCGCATTCTCAAGGAGTTCAAGCAGGACGACGGCTGGAAGGTGATCACGATCCCGGAGACGGCAACGGAGCTCATTTCAGGATTTGGCATCCGCCCGTTCGGAAACTGTGTGTCGATGCTGGACTTTCAGTATTTTGTTATCGCAGACCAGCTCCACAAGGAACGGCTTGCGCTCAAGGGGGCCGAGATGGTCCCGGAGGAAAACGTGCTCATCATTTATGATCGGGCGCTGTTTGACGACAAGGCGTATATCACCGACGAGCAGTTCCGGGACATTCTGGCCTATTTCGGAAAGACCGAGCAGGAGGTGCTTGCGGGGTATGACGCGGTTTTGCATCTGGTGTCCTGCGCGAAGGGCGCAGAATTTGCCTATAACTTCGGAAACGAGGCGCGCTATGAGCCGCTCGAGACGGCAAGGGAAAAGGACGAGCTGACGCTCCGGGCGTGGCAGGCGCATCCGAACCTTCGTGTAATCGATAACTCGATTGATTTTGAGGATAAGCTCCGCCGGGGCATCCGCGCGATCTATGACTGCCTCGGCATGCGCGCGCCGCAGGAGGTCTGGCACAAGTATCTGATCGCAATGCCGGATGTGGAGAAGCTGCAGACGGAATTTTCAGCCAGCGCGATCGACATGATGCAGACGTATTTAGTTAAGACGCAGCCGAACGTCGTCCGCCGCATCCGCCAGCAGAAAAACGGGCAGGAATATCTCTATTTCTACACCGAAAAGCGCTACGCGGACAAGGATGCGTGGGAGACGGAAAAGCCGATCACGCAGAAAGAATACGTCCAGTATCTCATGGAGGCCGATACGGCGCTGCACGCGGTGCACAAGACGAAGTACCGCTTCTCGGTCGAAGGGCAGCGGTTTGAAATCGATGTGTACCCCTTCAGCCAAGAGCGCGCCATCATGCGCGCCGAGCTCCCCGAGGGGAAAAACGCGCCGGAGAGGCTCCAGGAAATCGAAATTCTGCGCGAGGTCACGGGCGACCCGGCCTACAAAAACAGCAGTCTGGCAAGAGTGCAGAAATTATAAAGAGAATCCCGGATCGTATCACAACGACCCGGGATTTTTGCACCATTGGCGCAAAAATTATGTGCGTAGGCTGGCTGCGTTGGCGGTTTTCAGATACACCTTAGAAAAGCGTTGCTTTTTTACAGGATATTTATCTGGCACATGCGCATGGCGCTGAGCGCGTTCTCGTGGCTCTGGGGCGTGACCCCGGCGCAGCAGCTGGAATCGACCGAGATGGGGAGCTCGGGGAGGGCGCACTTGGCAGAGAGCACATTCGTGATGACGCAGATGTCAGTGCACAGGCCGACGAATTCGGCAGACTGTAAATCCGGCAGGCTTTTGAGGTACCGCACGAGCGCCTCCGAGCCGAATGAGGGCTTGTCGAAGATCATTGCGCCTGCGGTATCGAGCCCGGGGTCGATCTGCCAGCCATCGGTGTTTTCAATGCAGTGGGGTACGGGAAGGTTTTTGCCCTCCTGTGTGTCCAGATAATTTTCGTGATGGGTATCGCGGGTGAAGACGATGGTCTTGCCCGCTTTTTTGGCCTGCACGATTTTTTCGGCCACGCGCGGGACGATGGCAAGCGCTTCTTTGGTGCCAAGCGCGCCGGAAATAAAGTCCTTCTGCATGTCCACAACGACAAGAATGTCCATGATCGATGCCTCCTGTAGAGCGTTTTTAAAAAGCATAGCACGTTTCGCGAAAAAAACAACAGTTATTTTACTTGACAAGCGGCGGGAGAGTCCGTATACTATGAAAACATAAAATATTTTATATAAAATTTTGAATCTGAATCGGAAAGGAAGTACAGCCATGCTGCATGAGAGCATTTTGAAGCTGTACCGCAGACTTCGGCTCGATGGCTACCGCAAGCTCTTTGGCGCGGTGCAGGAGCGGGAGGGAAGCCTCAGCGCGATGGAGGCGTTTTCGGCGGATCTTATCAATCTGCTCGGAGAGCCGACGCTCAAGGAGTTTGCCGAGTACAGCGGCATTTCTCAGCCAAATGCGACCTACAAGGTCAATGCGCTGGCGAGCAAGGGGTATGTGGAAAAAGTCGTATCCGCCCCAGACCGGCGGGAGATCCGGCTGAGAACCGGGAAGAAGTTTGCACAGTATTTTGACGAAGACCGGCCGGTGATCTGCGCGGCGGCGGAGAAGGTGCGCACGCAGTTTTCGGAAGAAGAAATTGACGCGGCGCGGCGGGTGCTGGACGCACTGCTGGAGGCCATGCAGGATGGAACCAGTCAAAAAAGCTGACGCCTTTTTGACACGCGAAGGAAGGGACAGAAATTATGATCGATTTATTTGAAAAGTGCTACAAACCGGGCATTGCGGACGAGGCAAAAGCGCGCGGCATTTATCCGTATTTCCATGCGCTCGAGTCCAAGCAGGACGTGACGGTCATCATGGAAGGCAAGCGGCGGATCATGCTGGGCTCGAACAACTATCTGGGGCTGACGACGAACGAAAATGTCATCCGCGCGGGTGTGGAAGCCTATGAGGCGTTCGGCTCCGGCTGCTCGGGTTCGCGGTTTCTGAACGGGACTTTGAAGCTGCATCTGGAGCTGGAGCAGGAGCTGGCGGCATTTTTGCGCAAGGACGAGGTCGTGACGTTTTCAACCGGCTTTCAGTCGAACCTCGGCATCATCAGCGCGCTCGTAGGGCTTCGTGACTATGTCATCATGGACAGAGAGAACCATGCGAGCTTATATGACGGATGCAGACTTTCTTACGGCACAATGCTCCGTTACCGGCACAGCGATATGCAGGATCTGGAAAAGAAACTGCAAAAAGTACCGGAGGGCGCGGGATGCCTCATCGTAACGGACGGCGTATTCTCCATGGGCGGAGACATTGCGAACCTGCCGGAAATCTGCCGGCTTGCCAAGCAGTATGGCGCGCGCGTGATGGTCGACGATGCGCATGGCCTTGGCGTCATCGGCGAGGGCGGACGCGGAACGGCGAGCTACTATGGCCTGGAAGACCAAGTGGATGTATATATGGGCACGTTCTCCAAATCGCTTGCAAGCCTCGGCGGCTATATGGCGGCGTCCAGCCGCGTGGCGGACTACGTGCGGCACAATTCGCGGCCCTTTATCTTCTCCGCGTCCATCCCGCCCGCGAACTGCGCGGCAGCCTTGACGGCGCTGCGGGAGCTGGAGCAGCACCCGGAGCTGGTCACAACATTGCAGGAGAACGCGCTGTATTTAAGACGCCGGCTGGAGGAGAACGAAATCAAGATGCGCCCGTCGAACGGCGATATTGTGCCGATCATTCCGATCTACACGTACGAGCCCATCGAGACGCTCACGATCGCGAAGGAGCTCTATGACGCGGGCGTGTATGTCAATTCGTCGCTTCCGCCCGCGGCTGCGCCGCACGAGTGCTTGCTGCGCACGAGCCTGATGGCGACGCACACGCACGCGCTCATCGATGAGGCGGTCGGGATCATGAAGGATGTACTCAGGAGGCATGATTTATAATGGAAAAGATCTGCGTCATCACGGGGGGAACCTCGGGCATCGGAAAATGCACGGCGGAGGCGATGGTGAAAAAGGGCTACACGGTCTATGAGCTCAGCCGCCGCGAGGCCGGGAACCCCGGCATGTACCACATTCCGACCGATGTGACGGACCCGGAGGCCTGCCAGCGGGCAATCGACGCGGTTTATTCGCAGGCGGGGAGAATCGACGTGATGATCAACAATGCCGGTTTCGGCATTTCGGGCGCAATCGAGTTTACGCCCATCGAGCAGGCGAAAAAGCAGCTGGACGTGAACTTTTTCGGCATGGTGAACATGAACCATGCGGTCATTCCTGTCATGCGCAGGCAGGGGTTTGGGCGGATCGTGAATTTGAGCTCGGTCGCGGGCGCAATTGCGATTCCGTTTCAGGCGTTTTATTCGGCGAGCAAGGCGGCGATCAACTCGTACACGATGGCGCTGGCAAATGAAATAAAGCCCTTCGGAGTTACGGTCTGCTGCGTCCAGCCGGGCGATATCCAGACGGGGTTCACCGCGGCGCGGCAGAAGATCGTCGTCGGCGACGATATCTATAACGGCCGGATCTCACGCTCGGTCGCGGGCATGGAAAAAGACGAGACAACCGGTATGAAGCCGGAACAGGCGGGCGCGTTCGTCTGCCATGTGGCAACGAAAAAGGGCGTAAGACCCATCAACACGATCGGGCTTTCGTATAAATTTTTCTGCGTTTTGCAGAAGCTTTTGCCGGCGAAGACGCTCAACTGGCTCGTCGGCGTGGTCTACGCGAGATAAGGAACAAACGGGACGGAGCGATCCGCCCCGTTTTTTTGCGGGCTTTGCCGGGAATAAAGGCACGGCGGCGGGGGAAGACTGATGATGGCGGAGCGAGCAGAGATGCTCTTGTAATTTTGAACAAAAAACGTTTCCAATTTACATCAAAATGCTGAATTATCAGAAAACGCAAAATTTTATCTTCCCAAAGACAAAAAATGTAGTATAATATGGGCAATGGAGATGGAAACGTTTCCAACATGATAGCAATCATGTGAAATTTAACAGGAGGAATTTATAATGAAAAAGCTTATCGCATTGTTCCTGGCGCTGGTTCTGGCGCTTGGTCTGATGGCTTGCGCATCGTCCGCCAACACCGAGACGACCACGCAGCCGGCCGAGACGACCGCTCCCGCCGAGGAGACCAAGACCGAAGAAGCGGCTCCCGCCGAGGAAGCCACCGAAGAGGCTGCTCCCGCAGCTGCAGGTTCCGTCTACTGGCTGAACTTCAAGCCGGAGTCTGACGAAACGCTCCAGAAGGTCGCTGCCATGTACACCGAGAAGACCGGTGTTCCGGTCACGGTCGTGACTGCCGCTTCCGGCACGTACAACGAGACTCTGACCGCTGAGATGGACAAGAGCAAGATGCCCACGCTGTTCGTCGTCGGCAACCAGGCTGCTATCTCCACCTGGGGCGACTACTGCTACGATCTGACCGGCACGCCCATCGCCAACGAGCTGACAACCGACGCTTACAACCTCTATGACGAGGACGGCAAGCTCTGCTCCATCGGCTACTGCTACGAGTGCTACGGCATCATCGTCAACAAGAAGCTTCTCTCCGAGGCCGGCTATGACATCGCCGACATCAAGAACTTCGAGGCTCTGAAGACCGCTGCCGAGGACATCCACGCCCGCGCTGCCGAGCTTGGCTTCGACGCTTTCACGTCTTCTTCCATGAGCTCGGACTCCAGCTGGCGCTTCACCGGCCACCTGGCAAACCTCGAGTACTACTATGAGTCCGTGGACGATCCCGCTGCTTGGGAATCTTGCCCGGCTACCATCACCGGCAAGTATATGCAGAACTACAAGAACCTGTGGGATCTGTACATCAACAACTCTGCAACGAATCCTGCCGATCTGGCTGCCGGCGGCTTTGACGCACAGGCTGAGTTCGCAGAGGGCAAGGCTGTGTTCTATTCGCAGGGCAACTGGGAATGGTCCGCTCTCCAGGAGAAGGGCATGAACGCTGACGATCTGACCATGATCCCGTACTACTGCGGCGTGGACGGCGAAGAAAAGGCCGGCCTCAACTGCGGCACCGAGAACTGCTGGGCTGTCAACGCAGAGGCTTCCGAGGAAGACATTCAGGCGACCCTCGACTTCATGTACTGGATGGTCACGGACGCTGACGCTTCGCGTCTTCTCGTCGACTCCTTCGGTGTTATGCCTTACAAGCAGGCTGTCGAGTCCACCAACCCGTTCCTGAAGATTGCCAACGAGTACACCGAAGAAGGCAACTACGTCATGCCTTGGGTCACCAACTTCCAGCCGAACGTTGACGCTTACCGCGAAGCGCTCGTCGCCGCGATGAACCAGTATGACGCCGACCAGACTGACGCCAACTGGGAGCTCGTGAAGACCGCGTTCGTCGACGGCTGGGCAGTGCAGTATCAGGCTGCGAACGGTTAACGATTGACGAGTCTTTTGCCGATCGCACAGAAGTGTGCATAACGGAATGAACTTTGGACGGGGCGAGCATGCCGCTCGCCCCGTTTTCCAAAACAGGGAGCTTTCTCCCGATACCATGCCGGGCGCTGCATGAGGCGTCCGGCGTGCGATGAAATCACGCGGGAGGCTGCAATTCCACGAAACGGATGCGGTGCTTTCGATAAAAAGATGAGGAGTGAGGATGTTGAAGCGTAGAAGAGATCCAGCAGCGGTCAACAGCCGCCTGATTCGAAGACCGATTCAGCGGATGTTCTGGCTGTTTTTGCTTCCGATGACGGGAGCGTTCTGCATCGGGTTCGTGTATCCGTTCTTGAAGGGCCTGTTTTTGTCCTTCTGCAAGTTCAAGACGACGAGTAAGTGGACGTGGGTGGGACTTGCAAACTATGGAAAGGCCTTTGCCGACGAGAGCTTCCGGTATTCGTTCGGCTACACGGCGGTGTTTGCCATCGTGTCGCTGATCATCATCAACGTTCTCGCCTTTGCGGTAGCCTACGCACTGACGCAGGGCATCAAGGGGACGAACGTGTTCCGGACGGTCTTCTTCATGCCGAACCTCATTGGCGGCATCGTGCTGGGCTACATCTGGAGCATGATCTTCGACGGCATTCTGAGCCATTACGGAACGTCGATTCTGCTCAACTCAAAGTTCGGCTTCTGGGGGCTTATCATCCTCATGTGCTGGCAGCAGATCGGCTACATGATGATCATTTATATCGCGGGCCTGCAGGCCGTGCCGGAGGATATGCTGGAGGCCGCGAAGATCGACGGCGCGAACAAGTGGCAGACGCTCTGGAAGGTCACAATTCCGAATGTGATGCCGTCCATCACGATCTGCATGTTCCTGACCTTAACGAACGGCTTCAAGCTCTTTGACCAGAACCTCGCGCTCACCGGCGGTCAGCCGTATATCATCAATCCCGACGGCACGACGGTCCACACGACCGAGATGCTGGCGCTCAACATCTACAACACCTTCTACGGCCAGAACGCCAACGCCAGAGGCACGGCGCAGGCCAAGGCGGTTCTGTTCTTCATTTTGGTTGCGGCCATCGGCCTCATCCAGCTGAGCGCAACACGGAAAAAGGAGGTCCAGCAGTGATGAAAAACAGCGCGTTATCCAAGGAAAAGCAGGCCAAGCGGGCGCTGACGATCTTCTTCTCGGTGCTCTGCGTGTTCTACGTGATGCCGGTTCTGCTGGTGCTGCTCAACTCCTTTAAGGTCAATACGTTTGTCAAGACCGATACCTTCGGCTGGCCGCACGGCGAGAGCTTCGCGGGCTGGAGCAATTTTGTCAAGGGCATGACGTTCGGCAACTATCCGTTCTGGAAGTCGGCGCTTTACAGCGTGATCATTACGGTTCTGTCGACGGCGCTGATTCTGCTGTTTACGTCGATGGCGGCGTGGTATATTTCGCGCGTGAACTCCGTACTTTGCCGCGTGATCTACTATCTTTGCGTGTTCTCGATGGTCGTGCCGTTCCAGATGGTGATGTTTACGCTGTCGAAAACGGCCGATACGCTGAAATTAAATACGCCGTGGACGATTCCGGTCATCTATCTGGGCTTTGGCGCAGGACTGGCGGTTTTTATGTTCACGGGCTTCGTGAAGGCGATTCCGCTGGACATTGAAGAGGCGGCGGCGATTGACGGCTGCGGCCCGCTGCGGACCTATTTCTCGGTTGTGCTGCCGATGCTGAAGCCTACGATGATCTCGGTCGGTATTCTGGAGATCATGTGGATCTGGAACGACTATCTGCTTCCGTATCTGGTGCTCGACCGGACGAATTACCTCACGATTCCGATCCACATCCAGTACCTCAAGGGAAGCTACGGCACGGTCGACCTCGGCGCGACGATGGCGCTCATTCTGCTGTCGATCATCCCGGTCATTGTGTTCTATCTGACGTGCCAGAAGCACATCATCAAGGGCGTGGCCGCGGGCGCAGTCAAAGGATAAGGCAGAAAAACGGAAGGGGAGTGACCCGGTTGACGATCAAGGACTTAGCCAAGCTCAGCGGGTACTCGCTGGGGACCGTATCGCGCGTGCTCAACAATCAGCCGAATGTCTCCGAGCAGGCGCGGAAAACCATTCTGGCGCTTGTCGAGGCGCACGGCTTTGAGCGCAATGCGAGCGCGCAGTTACTCAAGCAGCAGCGGACAAAGAGCGTTCTCATCGTCGTCAAGGGCACATCCAACGAGATGTTCGCGGCGATGGTGGAAAAGCTTCAGTCGCTGTTTGCGGACACCGACCACCCCGTCATCGCCGACTTCATCGATGAAGACGACAACGAGGTCCGGCGGGCGGCGCAGCTGTGCCGGGAGAGAAAGCCGAGCGGCGTTCTGTTTCTCGGCGGCAACAACGAAAATTTCCGGGGCGATTTCGGTAGGATCGACGTGCCGAGTGTGGTCGTGACGAACGACGCGCATGAGCTGGGGTTTTTGAACCTCTCGAGCGTCTCGACTGACGACTGCAAGGGCGCGGCCTGCGCGGTGGAGCATTTGCTAAGCTGCGGGCACCGGGATATTATCGTTCTCGGCGGCGACCGCGCGATTTCCGACACCAGCGCCAAGCGCTATGAGGGCTGTGTCGAAGCGTTCCGGAAAAACGGCTTGACATTTGACGATGAAACGATGTATTATACCGGCCGGTATTCGTATGAATTCGGCTACAACGGCATGAAGCAGGCACTGCGCGAGCGGAAGAAGCTCACAGCGGTGTTTGCGATGGCGGACGTGATTGCAATCGGCGCGATCCGGGCGCTGTTTGACGAGGGACTGCGTGTGCCGGAGGACATTTCTGTCGCGGGCTACGATGGGCTTCGCATTGGCGGCTACTTTGTGCCGAAGCTGACGACCATCGCGCAGTCAGTGGATCTACTGGCGGAGCGTTCGTTTGATCTGCTGCTTGCGTGCATGCAGGGCGCGCAGGCGCAGCATCTGACGGTGCCATTCCGCTTACTGACGCGGCAGAGCGTCCGGCAAATCACAGAAATAGAGGGATGATTATGGAACGAAGCAGCGGAATCCTGCTGCATATCACGTCCTTGCCGTCGAAATACGGCATTGGCAACCTCGGCAAGGAGGCCTACGCGTTTGTGGATTTTCTCAAACAGGCGGGGCAGAAATACTGGCAGATCCTGCCGCTTTGCCCGCCGGGGTATGGAGACTCGCCGTATCAGGGCTTCTCGACGTTCGCAGGCAATCCGTATCTGATTGACCCGGAGCAGCTGGTCGAGCGCGGCTGGCTGCGGCAGGAGGTATTGGACAGCGTAGAGTGGTCGCAGCAGGACGATCAGGTCGACTTCCGAAAGATGTATGACGAGCGGCTTCACATGCTCCAAGCGGCGTTCCACGGCTTCCGGGAGGATATGCCCGCCGACTTTGCCGCATTCACAGAGCAGGAGGCAAGCTGGCTTCCGGAGTACGCGCTGTTCATGGCGATCAAGGCGCATTTTGACGACCGTCCGTGGCTCGAGTGGCCGGCGGATATCCGGCTGCATCAGCCGCAGGCGCTGGCGCACTACCGGGAGCTGCTCGCGCTCGATGTACAGTTCCACTGCTTTTTGCAGTATGTGTTCCACGAGCAGTGGCAGAAATTAAGAGCCTACGCGCATGAAAACGGCGTGAAGATCATTGGCGACGTGCCGATCTATGTGCCGCTCGATTCGGCGGACGTGTGGGCGCACCCAGAGAATTTCCAGCTGGGAAGAACGAGACGGCCCAAATGCGTGGCAGGCTGTCCGCCCGACGGGTTCAGCAAAAACGGACAGTACTGGGGCAATCCCATTTACGATTGGGAGCGCATGGAGCAAAGCGGTTTTTCGTGGTGGCTCCAGCGAATCGGCACGGCGGGACGGAGCTACGATGTGGTGCGCATCGACCATTTCCGCGGCATCGAGAGCTATTGGAGCATTCCCGCCGTCAATAAGACCGCGCGTAAGGGACACTGGGTCAAGGGTCCGGGCATGAAGCTCGTCGGCGCGATCCAAAAGGCGCACCCCGATATTGCGTTTATCGCGGAGGACTTGGGGTTCCTCACGCCGGAGGTTTTGCAGCTGGTGGAGGACTCCGGCTGGCCGGGAATGAAGGTGCTGGAATTTGCGTTCGACCCGCGCGAGCCGAGCAATTACCTGCCGCATAAATACGGCGAGAACTGCATCTGCTACACGGGGACGCACGACAACGAGACGCTCCGGCAGTGGTGCGCGGGTATCTCGCCGGAATCCGACGCTTACGCGAGAGACTATCTCGGGATTTCCAAGGCGGACGATCTGGCGAAGGCCATCATCGAGGCGGGCGCCGGCTCGAAGGCGAAGCTCTTTGTCGCGCAGATGCAGGACTATCTCGGCCTCGGCGGAGAAGCCCGCATGAACGAGCCCGGCACGCTCAAGCCGGAAAACTGGCGCTGGCGGATGCTCCCGGGGCAGGCGAGCGAAGAACTGGCACAGGAAATTTACCGTTTGACACGGGATACAAAACGCGTATAATACGTAACATAAATCGCAGCCCGCGCCGTCTGCGAGACGGTGCGGGCTGCTTGTTTTGAATCTGGACCGAAGGGTCAAAGTTTGGAGAGTGTGTATGAATAACGAAGTAGAACGGATTGTACAGCAGACCGAGGCGCTTTTGCGCCTGCGCCATGAGGAAACGTTACAGGAGACCACGCCGCAGCGGCTGCATGAATGCCTGGGCGAGGTCGTCATGATGCAGATCAACGACAGCTGGGTCAAGACGAAGAAGCGTCAGACCGCAGGCCGCCGCGCATTTTATTTTTCGGCGGAGTATCTGGTGGGAAGACTTGTCTACAGCAACCTCTTTAACCTCGGCATTCTGGACGAGGTCAAAAAGGCGTTTCAGGAAAAGGGCGTGGACCTTGCGTGCCTCGAGGAGATTGAGGATGCGGCGCTGGGCAATGGCGGCCTCGGACGGCTCGCGGCATGCTTTTTGGACAGTGCGGCGACCTGCGACGTGCCTCTGACGGGCTACGGCCTTCGCTATCGGTTCGGTCTTTTCAAGCAGAGCTTTGAAAACGGCAGCCAGCGCGAGAACGCCGACGACTGGACGAAGTTCGGAGACCCCTGGAGCCACCGGCGCGACAAGCTGGCCGTGAAGGTCGACTTTGCAAACCAGTCGGTCATCGCGGTTCCGTATGATATGCCGGTCATCGGCTATGAAAACGGGACGATCGGCACGCTCCGGCTCTGGCAGTGCGAGGCGGAGAAGGAGCTCGACTTTGACGCGTTCAACGCGCAGAATTATGTCAAGGCACTCGAGACGAAGAACAAGGCCGAGGACATTACGCGCGTTTTGTATCCGAACGACTCGACGTTGGAAGGAAAGCAGCTGCGCATCAAGCAGCAGTATGTGCTCTCCAGCGCGTCGCTGCAGGATATTTTGAGAAGCTTCCGCGAGAACCACGGCTGCGATTATTACAGGCTCCCGGAGTTTGACGCGGTGCAGCTCAACGACACGCATCCGGCGATGGCGATTCCCGAGCTCATCCGGCTTTTGCAGCTCGAGGGCATGGACTTTGCGTCCGCGTTCCAGATCGCCGCGCGCGTGTTCTCCTACACGAACCACACTGTCATGGGCGAAGCGCTCGAGAAGTGGGACCTGGAGCTTCTGCGCTCGGTCGTGCCGGAAATCTGCGACATCATCGAGAAAATCGACACCCGGCTCGAGCAGGAGCACCCGAACAGCGGCCTTTTCATCATCAAGGACCATCAGGCGCATATGGCGAATCTCTCGGTCTACGTGTCGACGGCGGTCAACGGTGTGGCGCGGATCCACTCCGAGATTCTCAAGAACGACCTGTTCAAGGACTGGTACAAATTCTACCCCGAGCGCTTCCAGAATAAGACCAACGGCATTACGCCCCGGCGCTGGCTCGGCCTCTGCAACCCGGAGCTGTGCGGCCTGATCGAGAGCAAGGTTGGCACGGGCTTTTTGACCGATCTTGATAAGCTCGAGGGGCTCAAGAACGGGCTCGACGAGATGACCATCAAGCAGTTTAACGCCATTAAGCTGGAGAAGAAGCGGCAGCTCTGCGCGGTCATTGAGGAGCACGAGGGCGTGAAGCTCGACCCGAGCTTCGTCTTTGACGTGCAGGTCAAGAGACTGCATGAATATAAGCGGCAGCTCATGAACGCGCTTTCGATCATGGATATTTACTTCGGCCTCAAGGACGGCTCGATTCAGGACTTTACGCCGACCGCGTTCATTTTCGGCGCGAAGGCCGCGCCCGGCTATGTGCGCGCGAAGGCTATCATCCGGTATATTAACCGTGTGGCAGAGCTTGTGAACAACGACCCGGCGGTTGCGGATAAGATGAAGGTTGTGTTCGTGCAGAACTACAACTGCTCGTATGCCGAGCACATCATCCCGGCGGCGGATATCTCTGAGCAGATTTCGCCTGCTGGCACGGAGGCATCCGGCACGGGCAACATGAAGCTGATGCTCAACGGCGCGGTCACGCTTGGCACGATGGACGGCGCGAACGTCGAAATCGTTGAGCGCGCGGGACTCGAGAATAATTATATCTTCGGCGCGAGCGTCGAGGAGATCAACGATATCCGCGAGAGCTACTGCGCGCGCGATGTGTATAACAACAATCCGCGCATCCACAGGGCGGTCGACACGCTGGTCAACGGCACGGTTCCGACGGACTCCGAGCTGCGCGAGCTCTATACGTCGCTGCTGGACGGCGCAAGCTGGCACCGGCCCGATCACTATTTCGTGCTGAAGGATCTGCCCTCTTACCAGCAGGCGAGACTGCAGGCCAACCGCGACTACCGCGACCGCGTGGAGTTTGGCCGCAAGTGCCTGATGAACGTCGCGTCGGCGGGCTACTTCTCGTCCGACCGAACCATCCGGCAGTACGCGAAGGAAATCTGGAAGCTCTGACCGTAAGAGGAAGGGATTAGAGCCGCAAAAAATTGCGTAGGGGTCGATGCCTACATCGACCCGGCAAAATGCACCGTTTTTTTGGAAATCTCCGGCGAATTCGTTGGTACCCAATGGGGCGATGTGGGCATTGCCCCCTACGGACATTCCGGAAGTGCACGGAACCTTTGAAAGGGCGGACAGAGTCGTCCGCCCCCTACGAAGAGCAATGTGTTTTGAGCGGTGGAAAGAAGCTTGACAGACTGAGCCCCGGGCAGCGCCCGGGGCTTTTGTGGGATTTGGAAGAAGGGAGTGCAATATGATTTTCGATTGGATTCTGCGCGGCGGAACGGTGATCGACGGGAGCGGGAAGGAAGGCTTTTTGGCGGACGTTGGCATTCTGGACGGCAAAATCGCGGCGGTCGGGGAGCTATCGGGCGCGCAGGCAAAAAGCACGCTCGATGTGACGGGAAAGCTTGTTACGCCGGGCTTTATCGACATCCACAGGCACGCGGACGCGGCGCTTTTCCGGGAAGGCTTCGGCAACGCGGAGCTCTTTCAGGGACTGACGACGATCGTCAACGGCAACTGCGGGCTCTCGATTGCCCCGAGCGGCGGTGCGTTTCAAACGGATATTTTCGACTATCTGACCCCTGTGACGGGAAGACCGGAGAAGCGGATGCGGACGGAGTCAATGAGCTCGTACTTACAGGCAGTAAAAGAGCAGAAGCTCGCGGTCAACATCGGCATGCTCTCCGGCGGCGGGACGATCCGCGCGCAGGCGGCGGGCTTCGGCGTGCAGCGGCTGGAGGACGCGCACTACCAAAAAATTCATGCGGCCATCGAGCAGGTGCTATCGGATGGCGCGCTCGGCGTGTCACTGGGGCTCGGGTACGCGCCGGAGTGCTTTTATACGACGGAAGAACTCATCCGGGCGCTCGCACCGCTGCAAAATTCCGGGATTCCCATCACCGTCCATATGCGGCAGGAGGGAAGCGGCGTGGAGCAGGCGCTTGAGGAAATGATTACGGTCGGAAAAGTGCTTCATACACCGGCCGAGATCAGCCACTTAAAATCCATCGGAAAGGCGAACTGGCACCGGTCGACGCCCAATATGCTCCACCGGATGGCGCAGGCGCGGGAGAGCGGCGTGGAGATTTTCTGCGACGCGTACCCGTATACGGCGGGCTCGACGCAGCTGATTCACACCCTGCCGCCGGAGTGTCAGGAGGGCGGGCTCGAGGCGCTCAGCGAAAATCTCAGAAAACCCGCCTTTCGGGCGCAGATCAGAAAGCGCATGGAGACGGGAAGCGACTTTGAAAATATCTCGCTGCTGGTCGGCTGGGAGAACATTGTCGCGTCGAGCGTCACGAGGCCGGAAAACAAGATTTTTGAAGGAAAGTCGATTGCGGAAATTGCCGCCGTGCAGGGGAAAGACCCCTTTGACTGCGCGTTTGATTTGCTTGCCGACGAGCGGTGCGCGGTGAGCATGATCGATTTTATTACCGCCGAGGAGGATATTGCGGCAATTTTGCGCGATGAGACCACCTGCGTCATTTCCGACGCGACATATCCCACCGAGGGACTGGTGCACCCGCGGGTGTACGGGACATTTGTGCGGCTGTTTGAGCGGTACGTGCGCGCGGGCGTGCTGCCGGTATACAAGGCGGTGCAGAAGGTAACTAGCCTTCCGGCTGCGCGGCTGCATCTTTCCGGCAAGGGCATGATTGCGTCAGGAATGGACGCGGACGTCAATGTGTTCACGCTGGAAGGACTCCATGAGGCGGGAACATATCAGCAGCCGAGACAGCTCGCGCAGGGAATGGAGCATGTATTTGTTGCAGGAGAACCTGCAATTCTGGATGGGAAGCGCAGGCCCTCATTTTGTGGGAAGGTGTTGGAACGGGTGAAATTCTGACATTGGAAGGCGCAAGCCTGAAATTTGGAAGTCCAACCGCTAAAATGTTCGAAACTATGAAAAATGTAAATATAACAGCGCATAGAACGGTTCTTTTTGGCAAAAATAATACTGGACACCTGCTTTCAAATGGACTATAATTTGAGAGAATGATGAAAGTGAATGTGTAGTTTCGTGTCCGGTTTGCCGCTTGGCGCTCCGGCGATAAAATAAGGAGGAAATTATTCATGTCTGTTAAAGTTGCGATCAATGGTTTTGGACGTATCGGCCGTCTGGCGTTCCGTCAGATGTTTGGCGCAGAGGGCTACGAGGTTGTCGCCATCAACGACCTGACTTCCGCCAAGATGCTGGCGCATCTGCTGAAGTACGACTCCACGCAGGGCAACTATGTTGCGCAGGGTCACACCGTTGATTTCCACGAGGGCGAAGGCGAAGACAACTACATCGTTGTCGACGGCAAGAAGATCGTCATCTACAAGATGCCGAATGCTGCGGAACTGCCCTGGGGCAAGCTGGGCGTTGACGTTGTGCTCGAGTGCACCGGCTTCTACACCAGCAAGGCAAAGGCACAGGCTCATATCGATGCAGGCGCCCGCAAGGTCGTTATCTCCGCTCCGGCTGGCAACGATCTGCCCACCATCGTCTATAATGTCAACCACAACACCCTGACCAAGGAAGACAAGATCATCTCCGCTGCTTCCTGCACCACCAACTGCCTGGCTCCGATGGCGAAGGCTCTGAACGATCTGGCTCCGATCGAGTCCGGCATTATGTGCACCATCCACGCTTACACCGGCGACCAGATGCCGCTCGACGGCCCGCAGAAGAAGGGCGACCTTCGCCGCTCCCGCGCCTGCGCTGTCAACATCGTTCCGAACTCCACCGGCGCTGCAAAGGCCATCGGCCTGGTCATCCCGGAGCTGAACGGCAAGCTGATCGGCGCTGCCCAGCGTGTTCCCACCCCCACCGGCTCGACCACGATCCTGAACGCCGTCGTCAAGGGCACTGTCACCGTTGAGCAGGTCAACGCACAGATGAAGGCGGAAGCTACCGAGTCCTTCGGCTACAACACCGACGAGATCGTCTCCTCCGACATCATCGGCATGCGCTTTGGCTCCCTGTTCGATGCAACGCAGACCATGGTTCTGCCGCTGCCGAACGGCGACACGCAGGTTCAGGTCGTCTCCTGGTACGACAACGAGAACTCCTACACCAGCCAGATGGTTCGCACCATTAAGTACTTCTCCGAGCTCGGCTAACGCAATAAAAAAACGGCAGCACAGCGTGCTGCCGTTTTTTTATGGGGAAATGCACTTCGACTGCGCGCAAGCTTTTCACGTGCTGCGTGAAAAGCTAACACTTGCGAAGTGATAGGTATGTTTCCGGTCAGCAGAGCCGCCGGATAACATGGATTTCCATTTTATTTCGCCCTGCGGGGCGAAACTCTGCGAGGCGGACACGAAAAAGGGACGGCAACCGGCAATAGCGACAAAGCTTTGGGCGGATTTTCTGCTTGCGAAGTGAGCTGAAACGTGGTAAAATCTTACCATAGACCAATGGCAGCAAGGAGGACGACAGATGCAGCGGCTTTTGTTTCCGAGATGGAATACCGGAGCATCGAAGGGCGCGTGCGCGGCGTGCGTCCGGGGCTCGTTCGGCCTTGGACAAATGGGTCTTTTTATGTGCTTTTGATGCAGCCGATTCCCGTAGGCGGGAGTTGGCTGTTTGCGTTTCTAGGGGCGCGCCGACAGAGGCTGGTTACGCCCCCTAAACAAGAGAAAGAGGTCAGTCTATGGAGCAGTTTCAGGCGTTTTTGGAGCAATTTCACACGAGCGGTGCGGCGGACGCGTACAGGTATCTCGGGTGCCACCCGGAGGTGCGCGAAGGCGTAAACGGATTTGTCTTCCGGACTTGGGCGCCGCAGGCGCAGTCGGTTCGCGTGACGGGAGATTTCAACTTCTGGAATGAGGAGGACCTTCCGATGCAGCCGGTCGGCTGCGGCGTGTGGGAGGCGTTTTCCAAATTCGCAAAGGCAGGCCAGCGCTATAAGCTCTGCGTCAAGACGAAAGACGGCCGGACGATCTATAAGACGGACCCCTATGGAAACCGCTGCGGGGTGCTGCCGGATACGGCGAGTATCATTGAGGCGGAAGATGGCTTTGTGTGGCACGACAGCCTGTATAGAGCTCGGCGCAGAAAGGAAAACGTTTTGCGCAGACCGGTCAACATTTATGAGGTGCACGCGGGCTCGTGGAAGCGGCACGAGGACGGGAGTGTTCTGAGCTTCCGGGAGCTGGCCGGCGAGCTGCTGCCCTACGTCAAGGATATGGGCTACACGCACATTGAGCTGCTGCCGATCATGGAGTATCCCTATGACCCGTCGTGGGGCTATCAGATCACGTGTTACTATGCCCCGACGCACCGGTACGGTACGCCGCGGGATCTCAAATATTTCATCGACGAGGCGCATAAGAAGGGGATCGGCGTGATTCTCGACTGGGTGCCGGCGCATTTTCCGAAGGACGGGAACGGACTGTATGAGTTTGACGGCACGTGCTGCTATGAGCTCTCCGACCCCACGATGAACGAGCACCCCGACTGGACGACGCGGATCTATGATTACGGCAAGCCTGAGGTGCGGTCGTTTTTGATTTCGAACGCCTGCTACTGGCTCACGCAGTTCCATGCCGACGGCATCCGCGTCGACGCGGTGGCTTCGATGCTGTATCTCGACTATAACCGGCCAAACTACAAGCCGAACCGGTTCGGCGGGCGCGAAAACCTGGAGGCCATCGACTTTCTGCGGCAGCTGAACGCGGCGGCGTTTCAGGCGGAGCCGTCAGTTATGATGATTGCCGAGGAGTCGACCGCGTTCCCACTCATTACGAAGCCCGACTACGACGGGGGACTGGGGTTCCTGTTTAAATGGAACATGGGCTGGATGAACGATATGCTGCGGTATATGTCGCTCGATCCGCTGTACCGTAAGGGAGACCACAACGCGCTCACGTTCTCCATGACCTACGCGTTTTCCGAGAATTTTATTTTGCCCTTGAGCCACGATGAGGTGGTGCACGGAAAATGTTCGCTGATCGGGAAAATGCCCGGCAATTACGACGATAAATTCAACAACCTTCGTGTACTCTATGCCTATCAGATGGCGCACCCGGGGAAGAAGCTCAACTTCATGGGAAGCGAATTTGCGCAGTTCATCGAATGGAACTTCAAGCAGGGACTCGACTGGCTCTTGCTTGGCTATGAGAAGCACGAGAAGATGCAGCATTTTGTGAAGACGCTCAACCATTTTTATCTGGAGCACCGCGAGCTCTGGGAGAACGACTCCGACTGGGGCGGGTATGAATGGATCGAGCCGGACGACCGGGACAACTCCGTCATCGCCTTCCGCAGAAAAGACCGGAAGGGACGGGAGCTGGTCGTCGTCTGCAATTTCTGCCCGGTGCTGCGGGAGGATTACCGGCTGGGGCTTCCGAAAGTCGGCTGGTATATTCCGGTGCTCAACACCGACGACGAGGCATTCGGCGGATACGGGTTTAAACCCGAGATTGTCCGCACAGAGAAAACGCCTTCGCATAACCAGAAGCAGAGCGGCCTGTTCCACATCCCGCCGATGAGCGTCTGCTTCTACCGATACACGCGCGCCAGACCCCAAACGAAACCGTAACGCAAGAGGAGGAAACAGGAATGCAATTTCAGAAAAAGCGTTGTGTCGCGATGCTGCTGGCAGGCGGTCAGGGAAGCCGCCTGATGGTTCTGACGGAGAACACGGCAAAGCCCGCGGTTCCCTTCGGCGGCAAATACCGGATCATTGATTTCCCGCTGTCCAACTGTGTCAACTCCAAGATTGATACCGTCGGCATTCTGACGCAGTATCAGCCGCTGGAGCTGAACGAATATATCGGAAACGGCCAGCCGTGGGGCCTCAACTCTTCGCACGGCGGCGTGCAGGTGCTGCCGCCCTACGCCAAGAGCAAGAACTCCGAATGGTACAAGGGCACGGCGAACGCCATCTATCAGAACATCGGCTTTATCCAGCGCTATAACCCGGATAATGTGCTCATTCTCTCGGGCGACCATATCTACAAGATGGACTACGCGGCGATGCTGAAGTTCCATGAGAGCATGGAGTCGGACTGCACGATCGCCGTGCGCGACGTGCCCTTAAAGGAAGCGTCCCGCTTCGGCATTATGAACACGCGCGAGGATGGCTCGATCTACGAGTTTGAAGAGAAGCCGAAGCACCCGAAATCCACGAATGCGTCGATGGGCATTTACGTCTTCAAGTGGAGCGTTCTCAAAGAGTTCCTCGAGGCGGATGAAGCCGACCCCACGAGCGAAAACGACTTCGGCAAGAACATCATCCCGGCGCTTTTAAATTCCGGGCACCGGCTGTTTGCCTATCAGTTTGACGGATATTGGAAGGATGTCGGCACGATCTCGAGCCTCTGGGAGGCGAACATGGACCTGCTCGGCAAGCACCCGGCATTCGATATCTACGGTCCGGAAGGGCACAAGATCTACGCCAGAAATGCGACGAAGCCCGCAAGCTACATTGCAAAATCGGCGGAGCTGCATGAGAGCTTTGTAGCCGACGGATGTGAAATTTTCGGCATGATTGACCACTCGGTCATCTCGACCGGCTGCACGGTCGGCAAGGGCGCAGAGGTCATTGACAGCGTGATCATGCCGGACGTGGTGATCGAAAACGGCGCATCCATCCGCAATGCGATCATTGCCGAGGGCTGCGTCATCCGCGCAGGCGCGAAGATCGGCGGAGACGTCGAAAACGGTGAGCGGCGCATCAGCGTCATCGGCAAGGAGAAGGAAATTTCCGAGGGCACGGTCATCGAGCCGGGCGCAATCGTCTGATGAAGGGGGGACGCGAACATGGAAGCAATGGGCATTATTTTCTCGAACATCTATGACAGCAAGATGGGAAACCTCACCTGGGAGCGCACCTCGGGCTCAATCCCGTTCGGCGGGCGCTACCGGCAGATCGACTTCGTGCTCTCGAATATGAGCAATTCCGGCATCCGGAACATTGGCATCATCACAAAATATAATTACCAGTCGCTGATGGACCATCTGGCGAATTGCGAGGACTGGGATCTGCATCTGGGAGAAAACGTGCGGTTTTTGCCGCCGTATGCGACGGGGCACACGGGCGCGTACCGCGGGAAGCTCGAGGCGCTGCAAACGGCGCTGCCGGTTTTAGAGCGAAGCGACGCGGAATATGTCATTTTGTCGGATACGACGGTTCTGTGTGCGATCGACTTCGCGGAGGTCGTTGACGCGCATGTGGCTTCCGGGTGTGATCTGACAGTGGTAGCAAAGGCGGGAAGAGCCGACGGACGGCACACGCAGACGCTGGCATTGAAGGTAGACGAGAGCGGAAAGGTCGTTGATCTGGCGGTTGACTACTGCGCGCCGAAGGATTATCTTTCCGGTATGAGCATGTTCGTCATCGAGCGAAAAAAGCTGCTGAACGTCATTCAGGAGCTGGTGCCGCACGGAAAGTGCTATTTTGAGCGGGACTTTGTGCTGCCGCAGTACAACGAGGGAAAGCTCTCCGTGAACGTCTATTCGTTCCAGAATATTGCGCTCTTTAACGAGAGCTTGCAGGAATTCTATAAGAACAATCTGAAGCTTCTCGATCAGGACGTGCGGCACAGCCTGTTCCGGACGAATCTTCCGATCTACACGAAGGTCCGCGACTCGGTGCCGACGCTGTTTGGCGAGCACGGACAGGCCTCCGACTGCCTGGTGGCCGACGGCTGCCATATCTTCGGAAACGCGAACCACTCGGTCATTTTCCGCGAGGTCGATCTGGACGAGGATACGCAGGTGGAGAGCTCGGTTCTGATGCAGGGAAGCAAGGTCGGCGCGCGCTCGCAGCTGCGCTATGTGATTTTGGATAAGAACGTTACCGTCAAACCGGATACCAGACTCCAGGGTACGCCGGAACATCCGCTTTATATCAGCAAAGGAGTTACCGTATGAAAATCGCAATGGTCGCTTCCGAGGCCGCCCCGTTTGTCAAGACGGGCGGCCTTGGCGATGTCTTGCAGGCGCTGCCGCAGGCATTATCAAATATCAAGAATAACGAAGTGAGCGTGTTTATCCCGTTCTATGACCGGATCAAATATTCCGGGAAATACGACGTGGAATTTCTGGGTTATTTTGACGTACCGCTGGCCTGGCGGCGGGAGTACGTGGGGCTTTTGCGGCTCAAGAGCCGGAGAAAAAAGCTCAGGATCTATTTTATTGACAACGAGCACTATTTCTGCCGCGGCTGTGTGTACGGGTGCGCGGACGACGGCGAGCGGTACGCGTATTTTGCAAAGGCGGCGCTTGCATCCATGGCGTTCATTGGCTTGCAGCCCGATATCATCCACTGCCACGACTGGCAGGCGGCGCTGGTTCCGCTGCTTCTCAAGACCGAGTACCACGAGAGCTTTCCGAACGCGAAGAGCGTCTTCACGATTCACAACATCGAGTATCAGGGCAAGGCGAACCTGAGCTTTAATTACGATGTGATCGGTCTGCCCAGAGCGTGCGACGAGGTTCTTCGCTTCGACGACTGCACGAACTTCATGAAGGCCGCGATCGTAACGGCCGACCAGGTGTCGACGGTGTCGCAGACGTACTGTCAGGAACTGCGATACCCTTACTATGCGCATGGCATGTCGCAGGTGCTCTCGAGCCGGGGCGGCGATTTTACCGGCATTACGAACGGCATTGACACGAAGCTTTTTGACCCCATGACGACCGAGGGGTTGGCCGCGCACTATAACGAAAAGACATTCAAAGAGGGAAAGCTTCAGAACAAGCTGGCGCTTCAAAAAACGCTGGGACTGCCCGAGGACCGCGATACGGCGATGCTTGCAATGGTGACGCGTCTTGCCGGGCACAAGGGCATTGATCTTCTCTGCTATATCGCCGAGCGGCTCATGTCCCGGCGAGTACAGCTCGTGGTCATCGGCACGGGCGAGGAGAAATACGAGTGGTTCCTGCGGGGACTTCAGGAGCGGTTCGGGCGGCAGGTGAGCGTGAATCTGTGCTTCAGCGCGGACCTTGCAAACGTCGTGTACGCGGGGGCAGACCTCTATCTGATGCCGTCAAAGTCCGAGCCCTGCGGGCTCTCGCAGCTGATGGCGATGCGCTTCGGCGCGGTGCCGGTTGTAAACGCGACGGGAGGACTCAAGGATACGGTTCCTCCCTATGAAGGGCCTGAGAGCGAGGGGCGCGGCTTTACGTTCCAAAGCTATAACGCGGACGATTTCCTCGCGGCCATCGACCGGGCGCTGGCGCTTTACTATGACGCGCCGGAGCAGTGGCAGGAGCTCGTGCGGCATGATATGTCGCAGGACTTTGGCTGGGACAAGGGCGCGGAAAGCTACATGGCGCTCTATCACAAAGCATTGGGGGACAAGGCATGACAAAGGAAATGCTGCATCAGCTGGTAGAAGAGACGTGTCTTCGCATGTTTGGCTGCGAGCTGCGCGAGGCGACAGAAAAGCAGGCCTATCGCGCGCTCTGCGTGACGGTGCGGATGATGCTGGAGGACAAGCAGCGCGCGTTTCAGGCAGAAACCAAGGAAAAAGAGCGCAAGCAGGTCTACTATATGTCGATGGAGTTTCTTGTCGGCACGTCGCTTCGGAACAATCTCTTTAATTTGGGGCTTTACAGCGAGGCAGACGAGGTTTTAAAGGAGCTCGGGTTCTCGCTTCCGAAGCTCTGCGAGATGGAGCCGGACGCGGGACTTGGAAACGGCGGCCTCGGGCGGCTTGCCTCGTGCTACATGGACGCGGCAACGGGGCTCGAGTACCCGGTGACGGGCTTTTCGATTCGCTATGAGTTCGGCATTTTCAAGCAGAAGATCGTCGACGGCTGGCAGATCGAGTTCCCGGACGACTGGCTGGGACTGGGCGATGTGTGGCTGCACACGAGAGAAGATGACGCGGTCGAGGTGCGCTTCGGCGGAACGGTGCATGAGTGGATGGACCACGGCAAGTTCAAGGCCGCGCAGGTGGGCTATCAGTCGGTGATGGCCGTGCCGCACGATTTCTATATTTCGGGCTACCACGCGGACGCGGCGAACAAGCTGACGCTCTGGTCGGCAACGGTGCCGCACGGGTTTGACATGGCAGCATTTTCGCGCGGAGATTACGCGCGGGCGCTCGAGCAGAACACGATGGCGGAGACCATCTCGAAGGTTCTGTATCCGGCGGACGATCATATCGAAGGAAAGCGGCTCCGGCTCAAGCAGCAGTATCTGCTGGTATCCGCGTCGCTGCAGACGATTTTAAAGGAGCACTGCAAGCAGTACGGCACGCTCACAAATCTTGCTGATAAAGTGGCTGTGCATATTAACGACACGCACCCGGCGCTCTGTGTGCCGGAGCTGATGCGGCTGCTCGTCGACCGGTATGAAATGGGCTGGGACGAGGCCTGGGACATCACGTGCAAGTGCCTTTCCTATACGAACCACACCGTCATGGCCGAGGCGCTCGAGCACTGGCAGATCGATCTTTTCCGCGAGCAGCTGCCGCGGGTATACGGCATTGTGCGCGAGATCGACCGGCGGACGCGCAACCAATTGCAGCTGGCGTATCCGGGCGACTGGGCAAAGATCGACTACATGGCGCCCATCTCCGGCGGCGAGGTGCGGATGGCAAATCTGTGCTTAGCGGCGTGCCACAAGGTAAACGGCGTGTCGCAGCTGCATACGCAGATCTTGAGAGACGGCATTTTCCGGGACTATGCGCAGTTAGACGAGAGCCGGTTCATCAACGTCACAAACGGCATTGCCTACAGACGCTGGCTTTGTCAGGCGAACCCGGCTTTGACCGGGTACCTCACGGAGCTCATCGGAAGCGGATTTACAAAGGACGCGCGGGAGCTCGAGAAGCTGATGAGCTTCTACGATAACGAAGAGGTTCTCGCGAAACTTCGCGCGATCAAACTCGAGAACAAGAAGCGGTTGGCGGCGTATGTGAGCCGCGCCAACGGTGTGAACCTTGACCCGGAGAGCCTTTTTGACGTGCAGGTCAAGCGGCTGCATGAGTATAAGCGGCAGCTTCTGAACGTGCTGCATATTTTAAGGCTGTACCTGGAGATCAAGGACAACCCGCAGATGGAGGTAACGCCGCGCACGTTTATTTTTGCGGCCAAGGCTTCGGCCGGCTATCAGATGGCAAAGCGGATCATTTCACTCATTGTCGCGGTTGCGGACATGGTGAACGCCGACCCGGCGATGCACGGAAAGCTCAAGGTTGTGTTCATTGAGGACTACAAGGTGTCTCTTGCCGAGATCATCATTCCGGCGGCGGATATCTCCGAGCAGATTTCCGTTGCGGGCAAGGAAGCGTCCGGCACGGGCAACATGAAGCTGATGATCAACGGCGCGGTGACGCTTGGGACGCTTGACGGCGCGAATGTCGAAATCTGCCAGCAGGTGGGAGAGGAGAACATGTTCCTCTTCGGTCTGCACGCGGAGCAGGTCGAGGCGCTGTGGAGAAGCGGCTATGACCCGAGAGCGTATCTGACGGAGCCGTTGAACCGGGTGCTGGGCATGCTGACATCCGGCGCGCTCGGCGGGAAAAAGTTTGAGGACATCGTCCAGAGCCTGACCTCCAACCACTTCGGCACGGCGGACGGGTATATGACGGTGGCGGACTTTGAGAGCTATTGCCAGGCGCAGCAGCGGGTTGGCGCGGCGTGGAAGGATCAGCGGAAATTCGGCAACATGTCGCTTACGAACATCGCGAAGGCGGGCATTTTCTCGTCGGACCGCGCGGTGGAGCAGTACGCGGAAGAAATCTGGAATCTGGACTAAGAAGTAATGCGAATTTTATTTGACAGCAAGCTATCCCAATTCAAGACCCCATTCGGGACGCTGTGGCCGGGAGAAGACTGCCGCCTGCGGGTGGATATCCCGGTCTCTTGCCGGACGGTGAGAGCCGAGGTGCGGTTTTTGCAGGACGACGGCGTAACGGAGGCATTTTGCGCGCCGCTTCGAAAGACGGAGGAAAATGCGCTCTACGAGGCGTGGAGCGGGGAATTTTCGTTTGAAACTGCGGGACTTTATTTCTACTATTTTTTCATCACGACGCAGAACGAGGCCTTCCGGCTCATGAAGCAGGGAAACGACACGAACATCGAGGCGGGCGACCTGTGGCAGGTCAGCTGCGTGGAGGAACGGTACCCCGCGCCGAAGTACGCAAAGGGCGCAGTCATGTATCAGATTTTCCCCGACCGGTTCTATCAGGCGGGGAGCTGCGACTGCAAAGAGAAACTCCAACCCTATTGGGTGCATGAAGACAAGCATGATATGCCCGTGTATCTGCCGGATGCGAACGGCAAGGTCTGGAACAACGACTTTTACGGCGGCAATCTGAACGGCATACGCGAGAAGCTTTCTTATTTGCAGGAGCTTGGCGTGGAGCTTTTGTATCTGAACCCGATTTTCTTCGCGTTTTCGACGCACCGGTACGACACGTGCGACTATGGGCGCATTGACCCGATGCTGGGAACGGAGGACGATTTCCGGGCGCTGTGTGAAGATGCGCACGCGCGGGAGATGAAGGTGATCTTGGATGGCGTGTTTTCCCACGTGGGAAGCAGGAGCCGGTATTTTCAGGAGGCCATCTCGGACCCGAACTCCAAATACCGCGACTGGTTCGACTTCAAGCACTATCCGGACACCTACACCAGCTGGTGGGGCATTACGGATCTTCCGTGCGTCAGAAAAGACAACGAAGACTTTCTGCGGTATATCATTGACGGTGAGGACGCCATTGCTGTACACTGGCTGCGCGCGGGCGCAGATGGTTGGCGGCTTGACGTGGTTGACGAGCTGCCGGACAGCTTCGTGATGCGGCTGCGAAACAGAATCCGGGCGGAAAAGCCGGACGCGCTGCTCATCGGAGAAGTCTGGGAGGATGCGTCCAACAAGATTGCCTACGGTGTCCGGCGGCGGTATTTTGTCGACCGGGAGCTCGATTCCGTGATGAACTACCCGTGGCAGAAGGAGATTCTCCGGTTTGTGCGCGGGGAAGCAGACGGAAGCGATTTGGGCGAGCGGATCATGGCGCTGGCGGAAAATTATCCGGCGGATGTGCTCGCCTGCGTGATGAACATTTTATCAACGCACGATACGCCCCGGGCCATCAACGCGCTTCTTGACCCGAGAGACGGCGACAGGGCGGAGCTTGCCAAGCGGCAGTTTTCGCAGGAAGACCTGGCTCGCGGAAAAGAGCTTTTGCGCATGGCGGCGTTCTTGCAGTTTACGCTCCCGGGCATTGCCTGCATTTATTACGGAGACGAGGCCGGGATGACCGGCTACCGCGACCCCTTCAACCGGCGGTTCTATCCGTGGGGCGAGGAGGACAAGAGCCTCGTCGCGTTTTACCGGACGCTTTCGAAGCTGAAAAGGACGCTCCCGGCGCTGCGGTCCGGCGATGTGACAGTCGTGGAGGCCGGGAACGGGCGGCTGATGTTTTTGCGGCGGACGAAGGAGCAGACGCTTTGCGTGTGCTGCAACAAATCGCGCGAGCCTTGGGAGCTGAACGCTCCGGGCGAGGTCCTGATGGGCGGCGGCATTGCCTCCCTGCTGCCCGGGAAGGTGCGCCTCGGAGAGGGCGGATACTGCCTTGTTACGCGCGAGGGACGCAAGATGTTGTAAGAAAATGCAAGCCTGACCGCAAGATAATACTTTACAAATATCCGGGCGGACGGTATAATGGATCTGATAACAGGATACCGCCATCTTGTGTCTGGACGCGGGGGCCTTCGGGTACGCGGACGGAGGAAACGGGAAGGAAAACAGACGCCGCCCGGCACTGTATGCACGAGTCTGAGCGCATAGGCGAAAGCCGGTCATTGGGAAACCGAGAAGGCTGCGCAAGGACGCGGGGGAAGCCCCGGACGTGTGAGTCAGGAGACCTGCAAGGTGGTTGTGTGCAGCGCTGCGGGAAAAGGCGGCGGGCATACAGTTTGCGCAGAAAAACGGCTGCTGCATCGATTGGGTGCGGCAGCTTTTTTGTTTGCGGAAGGCTTCGAAGGCAGGGGCTTGGTCTCCGGGAAGACAGGCGAAATACGCCGAGAACATGGAGGAAGGTATGAAGAAGAGAATTGTCTCGCTGGTGCTGGCATTTGTGCTGGTGCTCGGGCTGCTGCCGGGGTCGGTGATGGCCGCGTGGCCCAGCTTCCGGGGAAACGGGAGCAACATGGGCATTACAAATGTGCAGACGCCCGCGCCTGACTATGCAAAGCTCCAATGGGCGGCTAAAATCGGCACGCCGGCGGAGGGTATGACGACAAGCACCGTCGTCTATGCCGGGCAGCCGGTCGTGGAGGGTGAGTTTGTCTATGCGACGGCGGGGCGGACGCTTTATAAGATCAAGGCGCTGGACGGAAGCGTGGCCGTGCAGCAGGTGATGGACGGGAAGGACCGTTTCGGCACGATCCCACCGACGATCGCCGGGGACACGATCTATGTGGCGCTGGACGGCGGCATGGTCGAGGCATTCAACAAGGATACGCTCGCGAAGAAATGGACGCTTGGCGGGCTTTCCGCCGGAGGGCAGAACAGCTGCCCGGTTCTGGTGTCCGAAGGCCGGGTCTACACGGGATTTTATGATTCGGAGACCGGCACACAGAACTATGTCTGCCTGACGACGGCGGGAAAGCGCGTCTGGAGCTATGCAAACGCGGGCGGCTTTTACTGGGCCGGCGCAGTCGCGGTCGGGGACTATATTTTTGTCGGCACGGACGACGGGGAGCCAAGCGGCGCAAGTGGAACCTCGCGCATTTTGAGCTTCCGCAAGGACGAGACGCGCGAAAATCCCGTTCCGCAGGCGCTCGAGCTGCAAGAGCTCGGCGACCAGAGAAGCTCGCTCGCGTATTCCGAACAGACCGGGCGGATTTATTTTACGACGAAGGGCGGATATCTCTGCTCGGCGAAGGTGGACGGCAAGGCCGGTACGCTCACGGAGCTCAGGACCTGCCTTCTCGGCATGGGAAGCACGAGCACGCCGGTCTATTATAAGGGCTATGTCTATGTCGGAACCGGCACGGGGCCGGGGCCGAGCGGTGGGTTTGCCATTGTGAAGGAGAACGCGCAGACGGGTGATCTGACGCTCCAAAGGGAGCTCACGATGCCCGGCAGCACGCAGGGCTCGCCCCTTCTGAGCACAGCGCGGGAGGCGGAGGGGTATCTCTATTTCTATGAATGCGCAAACTATAAGCCGGGCGGACTTATCTGCATCCGCGTGAACGCGAATCGCCCGGAGAGCACGACTGCGTCGGACGTCTTTACGATCTTTGACGCGGCGGATTATCCGGAGTACTGCGCGGCAAGCCCGGTCTGCGGAGACGACGGCACCATTTATTACAAAAACGACTCCGGCTATCTGTTCGCGGTCGCGAAAACGCAGGCTCCGGCGGTCAAGTTTACCCGGCATCCGCAGAGCGCGGCATATGCGCCCGGCAAGACGGCGCAGGCCCTTACGGTGGCGGCGGTGGCGGCAGACAATGCGGCGCTCAGCTATCAGTGGGAGAAGTCTTCAGATGAAAAAAGCTGGACGGCCATCGACCGTGCGGAAACGAGCAGCTATGTCCCGGAAATTCCGGCGAAAATCGAGGGCGAGCAGGTAACCTATTACCGCTGCAAGGTGACGTCTACCCTGAACGGGCAAACGGCGTGGGATGTGTCGCACACGGCGGCCATCACGGTCAAGGCGCTCAGCGCGGACACGACGATTTCCTATATTGTGACCGACGGCAACGAGGAACCGACAGGCGCACCGACGGCGGCTTCGGTCAGTGAAACAACAGTTGTGCTCAACTATGCGGAGCTGGGGGCGAAGAAACCGCGCGTCTGGTTCCAGCCGCCGCAAGGCGGCACGCTGCGCGTAACGCTTGGTACGTGCGACGACCCGGCGGCGCGCTATGACGGTTCGGGTGATTATACCGACCGCGTCTACTTCCGAAGTGGTATAACGGGCACGAATATCATCCGTGTCACCGCGACGGCGGAAGATGGCGTGACGCAGACGACGTATACCTTCGTTCTGACGCTGGACGGAAACTATGACGGCCTGCGGAGCGTCTATGTGACGATCACGGATCAGGGAAGCGTTGCTGCGGCGCAGAAGAAGCTTTCTGTGGACGACCGGAACGGGGACGGCAAAATTACGAACGACGACGTGCTCCGCGCGGTGCATGCGAAATACTGCCCAGACGGTGTGAGCGGCTATCAAGCGGCGGATAGCGAATACGGCGCATATATCACGAGGTTCTGGGGTAAGGATACCAGCAACACCGGCTACTGGAATGGCGGCCGGATGTGCATGGGACTTGACGAGGAGGTCTCGGACGGCGACCACTTTGTCGCGATGGCGTATGTCAAGTCTTATCCGGAGACGGAAAGCTACGCGAAGTTCGGGGAATTTTCTTACACTGCGTCCGCAAACGCGGCGGTTTCAATCTCGCTGGAAACAGTGACCGGCTATGACGCCTCATATAACCCGGTCTTCGGCGGCTGCGAGGGCGCACAGATCACGGCCTATCGCGCCACGGACGGCGCGACGGGCGAGGCATTGGAAAAGAATCTCTATACAGTCGCAGAAACGGGAAACGGATATTATACCGTGACGTTCTCGCAGGCAGGCGAGTATTATCTGGTTGCCGCGAATGAAGAGGGAACGATCGTCCCGGCGGTCTGCACCATCAGCGTTTCGGACGGACAGGCGCCGGGCGAAGAGGTCACCGTGACATTCTCGCTGCTGGGCGATGAAGCGCACGGCGCAGGCGAAACGGCGCACACGCTCAAGGGCGGCAACTTAACGACGTGGATCGACAAGGCAAGCGTGACGGTTCCGGCGGGCGCGACGGCGCTGGACGTGATCGAAAAGGCGTTTGTTTTGCAGGAGGACCCGACGTATAGCTGGAAGGGCGACCCGGGTTACATCCGCTCGGTGACGAGATCGGTCAAGGGCGGCACCACGACGACGCTTGCCGAGGGAAGCAACGGCACAAACTCCGGTTGGATGTACACGTTCAATGGCGTTCATACCAACAAGGCGGTAAACGAGCAGGTCGTTGGGGACGGAGACAAAATTGTGCTCCACTATACGGACGACTACACGCTCGAAGCCGGCATGGTCTACACGCCGGCGGATGTGGTCGAACTGATCGATGCGATCGGCGAGGTGACAAGGCTGAGCGGCCCCGCCATCGACGCGGCGAGAAGCGCGTATGACAGCTTGACCGATGAAGAAAAGGCGCAGGTCACGAACTACGAGATGCTCGAGCGCGCGGAAGAGGCGTTCCGGAACCTTTCTTCCAGCGTCGACTGGAAAACAGCCTACCGCGAGACGGGAACAAAGCTGCTCGACTTGGTGCTGCAGGGCAAGTGGACGACGGGCTCGGTTGGCGGAGAGTGGATGATGCTGGGCCTTGCCAGAAGCGAGCGGCTCTATGGCGGCGACGTGGAGGAGTACGTCAAGGCGCTCGAGTCGTTTGTCAAAGGCAATATCAACTCTAATGGTCAGATCAAACGAAACGGTGATGCGAGACCCACAGAAAATGCGCGTGTGGCGCTGGCAGCGTCGGCGCTCGGCTATGACGCAAGGAGCTTTGCGGGCTATGATCTGCTCGCGGCGCTGAAAAATACCGCGTGGGTCACGAAACAGGGCAATAACGCGTCTGCGTTTGCGCTTCTGGCGATGAACGCAAAAACGGCGTATTCTTCCGGAGATGCAGAGCTGCAGAGCGCGGCGGAAACGCTGGTCAAGAGCCTTGTTGACAAGCAGAATCCGGACGGCGGCTGGGCAAATACGACGGGAAACAGCGACCTTGACACCACGGCGATGGCGCTCACGGCGCTGGCTGCATATCGCGCGGACAACGAGAACGCTGCGGACGCGGTCACGCTGGGCCTTTCCTATTTGAAAGGCCAGCAGCTTCCGAGCGGCGCGATCGGAACCACGGCGGAGACGTCGGCGCAGGCGCTCGTTGCGCTGAGCACACTGGGGATCGACGCGGCGGCGGATGCGCGGTTCAGCAAGGACGGAAAGACCGTACTTGACGGGCTGCTGCAATATTATTTGGATGGCGGCGGGTTCTATCACGCGGCGAGTGCGGCGGGCTACAACCAGATGGCAAGCGAGCAGGCGTATTATGCGCTGGCAGCTTACGCGAGAGTGACGAGCGGCAATGCGCACGGACTTTATGACATGGACGATGCAAAAAAGCTCGATGACGCGGCGCTGGAGGATGTTCTGCGCGAGATCGAAGCGCTGGGCGAGATCACCGACGCGAGCCGGGAGACCTATGTCAAGCTCGAGACCATCCGGCAGAAAATCCGCTATCTGAAGGACGAAGACAAGAAGACCGCGCAGGACGCGCTTGAAGAAAAGCAGAGCGCGTTCGATGAGATTCTCGCGGAGAAGAAGCAGACGGCACGGACGGTTTCACTTTCCAAGGTCTATGACGCGGTCATTGACGCGGCAAAGAAGGAAGATCCCTCGCTTCTGACCGACGCGGCGCTCGAAGAGGTTCGCAAGGTGATGGCACAGGCGGAGAAGGATATCCGGGACGCGGCGCACACCGGGGAGATCGGAGATATTCTCGCCAAAGCGAGGACCGATATGGAAAACGCGCTGCATTCGATGAAGGTCTCGTTCCGGCTGATCGGAGACTTTTTGCACGAGGAACAGGGGGACGAGCACAAGGACTATGTGACATGGATTCAGACGAAGACCTATTCTCTCAGCGCCGGAGCGACGGTGAAGGATTTGCTGGAAAAGGCGCTGAACGAGACTGGGCTTCAGGAGACCGGCGCGGACGACGGCTATGTCAGCTCGATTCTGGCACCCGAGGCGCTGGGCGGCTACTGGCTGAGCGAGATGGACAACGGCGCGAACTCCGGCTGGATGTACACCGTGAACGGCAAGCATCCGGACCAGGCGCTGAATGATTTTACGCTCGAGGCAGGCGACAAGGTCATCTGGCACTATGTTGACGACTACACGACCGAGGCCGATGCGGAGACGTGGCTCAAGGCGGCGGATATTTCGCCGGAGGAGTACGCGAAGCAGAAGCTGGCGCGGATCGTGCAGGTGATCGGCGGCGGCACGGTGGAGCCGAGCCTTGGCTTCTCGCAGCTCGGCGCGGATGTGACCTTCCAGTTCTGCCCAGATACGAACCAGCAGTTGCTGGGGGTGACAGTGGACGGCAAGTCCATCGGGACACCGGAGAGCTATACGTACAAGAACCTGGCGTTAAACAGCCGGATCGTGGCGACGTTTACGGGCGCGATGCTCTTCTTGGATGTGCGGCGCGAGGACTGGTTCTACAGCGATGTGCGCTATGTGGTCGAGCACGGGCTGTTCCACGGAACGACGCAGGAGCTGTTCTCCCCGAACGCGCCGATGACGCGCGGAATGCTGGTGACAGTCCTGTACCGGCTAGCGGGAAGCCCCAAGAGCGCGGCGGACAGCGGCTTTGCCGATGTGGCGGCGGGTAAGTATTATGCGGACGCAGTCGCGTGGGCAGCGGAGAGCGGCATCGTGAGCGGTGTGAGCGATGGATGCTTTGCACCTGACAGTCGAGTGACGCGCGAGCAGCTGGCGGCGATTTTGTACCGGTATGCAAGGGACAAGCGCTATGACACAGGCAGGACGGCCAATCTGACGGGCTTTGCCGACTACGAGCAAATCTCTGGCTACGCCGCCGAGGCACTTGGCTGGGCGAACGCGGAAGAGCTTGTCAGCGGCAGAAGCGAAACGGCGCTCTCTCCGCAGGGGCAGGCCACGCGCGCGGAGGTTGCGGCAATTCTGCACAGGTTTGCGGAAAATGTTGCAAAATAATTGAAAAACAGGTAACATGGGCGATAGAATGCCCTGACGCGAAGACCGGGCTCTGGGATGCAGGGCCCGGCCTTGGCAGATTTGTGGACAAAAGGAGGATGCGGCAATGACGCGGACGAAACGGATCCTGGCATTTGTGCTGGCACTGGCGCTTTGCGTAGGCTTGATGGTTCCGGCGATGGCGGCGGATGCGGGCACGCAGTATGAAAAGACGGCGGGGTATGTGGCGAAGACGGTCGCAAGCCCCGGATTTGGCTCGATTGGCGGAGACTGGGCAGTGCTCGGTCTTGCCAGAGGCGGCTATGGCGTAAAGAGCGGATATTTTGAGGGGTACTACGAAAGGCTGGAGAGCTATGTAAAAGCCTGCGGGGGTGTGCTGCACAAGCGGAAGTACACGGAGTATTCGAGAGTCGCGCTTGCGGTGACGGCAATCGGGAAGGACGCGCGCAATGTCGCGGGGTATGATCTGCTTCTGCCGCTGGGAGACTATGAAAAGACGGTCTATCAGGGCGTGAACGGCGCGATTTTTGCGCTGCTGGCGCTGGACGCGGGGCAGTATGAGGTGCCTGTGAATGCCGATGCAAAGACGCAGGCAACGAGAGAACTCTATGTGCAGAAGATTCTGGATTCCCAGCTTTCAGACGGCGGCTGGAACATTGCGGGCACGGCGGCGGACGCAGATCTGACGGCGATGGCTTTGCAGGCGCTGGCCGGGTATACGGCGCAGGCTTCCGTGAAGACGGCGGTCGAGAAGGGCGTTGCGGCACTCTCTAAAATTCAGGGAGCGGACGGCGGATTTTCGACCGGCGGGGCAGAGACGTGTGAATCGAACGCGCAGGTGCTCGTGGCGCTGGCGGAGCTTGGAATTTCGCTGGATGACAGCCGGTTCGTGAAGAACGGAAACACGGCGCTGGATGCGCTTTTGACCTACGCGAATGCGGACGGCAGCTTCCGGCACACCATGGACGGCGATGCAAACGAGATGGCGACTGAGCAGGCGCTCTATGCCCTGGCGGCCGTGAAGCTCGCGGAGAGCGGCAAGTCCCTTTATAAGATGGACGCGCCCAAGGCGGACACACAGAGCGGGACGTTCCGCGACGTGGTCGGGCACAAGAACCAAAAGGCGATTGAGGCTTTGGCCGAGAAGGGCGTGATCAACGGCATGACGGCAGATACGTTCGCGCCGGACGCCGGGCTTACGCGGGCGCAGTTCTGCGCGATTGTCGTGCGGGCGCTGGGGCTTTCGCAGGAGAAAACGGCGGAGTTCACGGACGTTTTGCAGACGGACTGGTTCTGCGGCTTTGTCGGCGCGGCAAGCAAGGCCGGGATCGTCAACGGCGTTGGAAATGGAAAATTCAATCCGCAGGGTGCAATTACGAGAGAGCAGGCGGCCACGATGCTGGCAAGAGCTTCTAAAACGCTGGGGATTTCCGGTGAGGCCAAGGACGCGGATGCGGCGCTGAAAGCGTATCCGGATGCGGCGAAGGCATCAAGCTACGCAAAGGACGCGCTGGCGTTCTGCGCGGAACATAATATTCTGGAATCGGACCGGAAAGAGCTCAGGCCGGGCGAGGCCATTTGCCGCTGCGAGGTGGCGCAGATGGTCTGGAATCTGCTGGCGGCAGCCGGGGAGGTATAAATGAAGGAATTTGGACGGCGCGCGCTGGCGCTGGTTCTCGCGGTTTTGCTGCTGGGATTGTGCGCTTGCAGCGCGAAGACGGAACCAGCACAGGAAGAGACGGCTGCGTCGGAAGCTGCGGCAGAGCCTGCGCAGGAGGCTGCGAAGCCGGAGGAAGCGCCGGCTGCGGAGGAGCCTTCGAAGAATGAGGCGGCTGATGCGGCTGCCGAGGAGCAACCGGAGACGGTTGAACCCGAAACGAACGAAGCGACTGCGCGGGAACCCGAGGTGCGCGCGCCGATCGACGAGCTGCCGGAGCAGAAAGCGCCTGCGGCGACGGATGCGCCGCTTACGTGCACGATTAGCATCAGCTGCGCGACGATTCTTGAGCACTTGGACGAGCTGGACCCGGAGAAGGTCGAGCTTGTGCCGGAGGACGGCTGGATCCTTGCGCCGGTGACGGTCGAGTTTACGGCGGGGCAGAATGTGTTTGATGTTTTGCTGGCGACGGTGAAGGCCAACGCGATTCATATGGAGTATCAGAACACGCCGATGTATGAGACGGCTTATATCGAGGGCATTGGCAACCTCTATGAGTTTGACTGCGGCGCGCTCTCGGGCTGGATGTACCGGGTGAACGGGTGGTTCCCGAACTACGGGTGCAGCCGGTACGCTGTGCAGGCAGGCGACGTGATCGAGTGGATGTACACCTGCGATCTGGGGAGCGACGTCGGAGGCGGCGGCGTGAGCCAGGGATACGAGGAGTGAAAAAGGAAACGCACGGGGAGGGGACTCTTCGTGCGTTTTTTGTCGGGGGTGGCTATTTTTTTGAAAGTATGGTATAATATAAACATAAACGGGAATGCAAAGGAGGCGGCGAGATGGCGGTGACGCTCAATCCGGACAAGGAGGTCGTGCGGGCAGTGCGGGAAGGTCTTAAGAAGACCGGAGGCTACTGTCCGTGCAGACTCGAACGGACGGAGGACAACAGGTGCATGTGCAGGGAGTTCCGCGAGCAGATCGATGATCCCGACTTTGAGGGCTTCTGCCACTGCATGCTGTACTATAAATCACGCGAGAAGAAAGGATGATCGCAATGGCAGAACTGACCCTTACAGGACAAAATTTTGAACAGGAAGTGTTGCTGGCCAAGGAGCCGGTGCTGGTGGATTTCTGGGCGACGTGGTGCGGCCCGTGCCGGATGCTCGCGCCCGTGATCGAGGAAATCGCAAACGAGTACGCGGGAAAAGTTAAGGTCGGCAAGGTGAACGTTGACGACGAGCGGGAGCTGGCGCTGGAATATGGCGTGAGCAGCATCCCGACGGTGATGGTGTTCCAGAACGGCGAGGTCAAGCAGACCTCCGTCGGCTACCGGCCGAAGGAAGAAATTGAACAGCTTCTGAAGTAAGGAAAGCCCCGCAATCGCTCGATTGCGGGGCTTTGTCGTAGAATTTTCTTGAGAAGATACAGATATCTTGTAGGGGCGGACGACTCTGTCCGCCCAAGAGAAGTACCGAATTCGCCGAAGATTATCCTATTGTCGGTGCGTTTTTCCGGGCGGACGAGTCGTCCGCCCCTACGAGTGTTGTGAAAACTCGCCCGGGATTACTGGATGTGGACGTGGTTATTGATGTGGTCCATGCAGTAGCAGTAGTAGCCGTTGCACTTGGAGCAGTAGCGGAACTCGAGGTTCGGATAATCTGTGTCGGTGCGGCCGCAGACAGTGCATTTGTGGCGGTAGGGGCGCTCGCCGGTTTTGGACTGATAGCCGGCAGCCCAGTTGGCGTTGGGCTTTGCGCCGGAGGGGTAGGCGGTTTTGTGCTGCTTCGGACGGCGATAGCGCCAGGAGTCCGGGAAGAGGTTCTGAATGTCCGAGCCGAAGAAAAGGAAGTAGTTCAGGAGCGGAACAAGGGGCATCAGCCAGTAGAACGAGAAAAGACCCGCCGGAAGCAGGAGAATAACGTTCAGGGCCGTGAAGCCGAGGTAAACCCAGGCCATGTATTTCATCTTGACGGGGATGAACATCATGAGAAGGACTCTCGTGTCGGGGGCGAGGGTCGCGATGGCGAGAAACAGGCTGAGGTTCAGGTCGGTCGAGGTGACGCTGTAGCCGAGAAGAAGACCGGCGAGGTCCGTCAGGAGAACGCCCGTGAGATAATAGAGGTTAAAGCGGCACGTGCCCCAGTAGTTCTCCAGCATCTTGCCGAACTGGTAATAACAGAAGAGACTGACAACGGCGAGGAGCAGATAACCGCCAGAGACGTCGAGCAGATATGTGAACACATAGGTGAACAGCCGCCAGACCTGCCCTTGCAGAATTTTGCTTGAGGAGAAGCAGAGAAAGCGGTAGACGACCTTGCTGGGGTCGATGACAGACAGAGCGTAGGCAATGAGATTGCCGATGGCGATGACGAGCATCAGGTTCGGAATGCCGCGATTGCGGTTTTTCAGACAGAAGCGTTCAAATTTTTTGCGGAGATCTTTCATATGTCAACCTACCTTTTTGCGTGACGCAGTTTCATCAGTACTTCTCATATTACCCGAAAGGAAGTCGGAAGTCTACAGACAAAGTATGAACAATGTACAAGAAGTGTCTCACTTTTCGGAGTATGGACAAAAATGCGGAAAAACAGACACATTGCGGTTGACATTTAGAAAAATACGCATATAATAAGCTTGACAACCAAATAGCCTTATCAAGAGTGACGGAGGGAACGGCCCGATGAAGTCCGGCAACCTGCTTTCAGGGTGAATACACCCCTGCAAGGTGCCAATTCCGGCGAAGCAATCGAAAGATGAGGGAAAGCTAGATTTCGTGCGCTTTGCAGGTATGCAAAGTGCATTTCTTTTTTTCCCAGACGACGAAAGGAGAACGAATCAAATGAGCAAGAGAATTTTTACATCCGAATCGGTCACAGAGGGACATCCCGATAAGATCTGCGACCAGATTTCCGATGGCGTACTGGACGCGATTCTGGCCAAGGACCCGCAGGCGCGTGTGGCGTGCGAGTGCGCGACAACGACGGGCCTTGTGCTGGTGATGGGCGAGATTACAACGAACTGCTATGTGGATATCGCAGGCATTGCGAGAGATACGATCACAAAAATCGGCTACGATAATGCAGAGTTTGGCTTCGATGGCAGAAGCTGCGCGGTTCTGACAGCGATCGACAAGCAATCGGAGGATATCGCAATGGGCGTGGATGCGTCCTATGACGATGCGAACCAGGAGGGGGCAGGCGATCAGGGCATGATGTTCGGATTTGCCTGCAACGAAACCAAGGAGCTGATGCCGGCGCCGATCTCCTACGCGCACAATCTGACGAAGGCGCTGACAAAGGCGAGAAAGGACGGACGGCTTCCGTGGCTGCGGCCGGACGGCAAGAGCCAGGTTTCCGTGCAGTACGGCGAGCACGGCGAGGTCGAGCGGATCGACACGGTCGTTGTATCCACGCAGCATGCAGCGGATATCGCGATTTCCGACCTGCGCGAGGCGATCGTGGAGGAGGTCATCAAGCCGAATCTTCCTTCGAAGCTGCTTGACGGCAACACGAAGTTCCTCGTGAACCCGACGGGACGGTTTGTCATCGGCGGTCCGGTGGGCGACTCCGGCCTTACCGGGCGCAAGATCATCGTCGACACCTACGGCGGGTATGCGGCGCACGGCGGCGGCGCGTTCTCGGGCAAGGACCCGACGAAGGTCGACCGGAGCGCGGCCTACATGGCGCGGTATATTGCGAAGAATCTGGTTGCGGCAGGCCTTGCCGACAAGTGCCAGCTGGAGCTGGCCTACGCCATCGGTGTGGCGCAGCCGGTATCTGTGCTTGTTGACAGCTACGGCACGGGCAAGGTGGCCGATGAACGCCTCGGCGAGATCGTGCGCGAGTGCTTCGATCTTCGTCCGTCGGCGATTATCAGGACGCTCGATCTGCGCCGGCCGATCTATCAGCAGGTCGCGGCCTATGGACACTTCGGAAGACCGGAACTCGATCTTCCGTGGGAGAAGGTCGACCGGGTGCAGGAACTTCTTGCAAAAGCGTGAAAAATGGGGTATGATACTCCCAAGTGAGTCAATGAGAAAGGGAGCTTCCCAATGAAAAAAATTGAAATTATGGGCTGCGGCTACATTGGTCTGCCGACTGCCATTACCTTTACGCTGGCGGGGTTCGAGGTCTGCGGCTTCGATGTGAAGCAGGAAGTTGTTGATCAGCTGAACGGCGGCAAAATCCATATTGTAGAGCCTGGGCTTCAGGACGCGCTGACGAAGGCTTTGGAAACTGGGCGGCTGCATTTTGTGGCAAAGCCGGAGCCTGCCGACGTGTTTATCATTGCGGTGCAGACGCCGTATAGGGAGACGGAGGACCACAAGCGGGTATCGGACATGCGCTTTGTGGAGTCCGCGGCGCGCGAGGTGGGATCGGTCGCAAAACCGGGAGACCTCTGCGTGCTGGAGTCGACCTCGCCGCCTTACTCGACGCGGCTGGTGGAGTCGATTGTGGCCGAAGTGAGCGGGATGGATAAATCTCAGTTTATGACGGCACACTGCCCGGAGCGGATTATCCCCGGGAGAATGCTCATTGAGCTGCGTGAGAACGACCGGATTATCGGCTCGAATCGCCCGGAGGCGGCGGAGTATGCCAAGTCCATCTATGAGAAGGTTGTCACGAAGGGCACCATCCGTCTGACGGACGACTTGACGGCGGAAATGTGCAAGCTGACGGAAAATACGTTCCGCGACATCAACATCGCCTATGCAAATGAGCTCAGCAAGGTCTGCGACCGGCTGGGGATTGATGTGTTCAATCTCATCGAGCTCGCGAACTGCCATCCGCGCGTGAACGTGCACACCCCGGGTGTGGGTGTGGGCGGACACTGCATCGCGGTCGACCCGTGGTTCATCCATGAGAAGTTCGAGGACATTACGCCGCTCATCTACGAGGCGCGGACGGTCAACGATGGGAAGCCCGAATGGGTGGCCGAGCGGATCGGCAGGGATGTGAAGCCCGGGGCGAAGATCGCGGTGCTCGGCATGAGCTTCAAGGCAAATATCGATGACACGCGCGAGAGCCCGTCGGTGCTGTTTGCGAACATCCTGAAGGGCAAGGGCTATGAAGTGATTGCCTGCGAACCGTTTATTCATGGCGATGTGGCGGGCTTTAAGAACCACACGCTGGAGGAAGCAATGGCCGAATGCGACTACGCCGTCATTACGCTGATGCATACGCCGTTTTTGGAGAACAAGGCGTTGATTGCGACGAAGCCGTATTACGATTGCGTCGGTTTAATGCGCAAATAGGAATATCAATTGACCCGCTGTAAGAGGAGGACTCTTGCAGCGGGTTTTTGCGGCCTGTTTACAATAGGATCGGCTGAATCTGCTCGCCTTGCAGGGCGTGGCAGACGGTGTCGGTCAATTTGGAGAAGTCGGCGACCATGGAGCGCGGCTTTTTCTGGGGACTGTCCTGCCGGAAGGGGACGAAATAATAGTGCTTGCGGTTCAAAAGCGCGCCGATATTCGCAGCGTTTCCGGCGAGCGCGTCGTTGGTGGAGACGGCGAGAATGATGGGCGCTTCGTTGCGGAGGTGGGCTTTGGCGGCAAGTGTGACGGGGGTGTCGGCGATGCCGTTTGCGAGCTTTGCAATCGTGTTTCCCGTGCAGGGGGCGATGACGAGTGCGTCTAAAAGGGCTTTCGGGCCGATGGGCTCGACCTGCGGGATGGTATGGAGGATTTCATGGGAGCAGATGGCCTCCAGCCGTTCGCGGAAGGAGGAAGCATCCCCAAAGCGGGAATCGGTTTCATAGCTTACATCGGACATGATAGGGATGAGATCGGGGAAGACGGTATGGAGCTCTTCGAGGGCTTCGAGAACGGGAGCAAAGGTGCAGAACGAGCCGCACATGGCAAAGCCGATGACAGGATGTTTCATAAGACCTCCGGTTGGGATAGATAGGGGGAATCGCACATGGCGCGGAAAATAAGCTGCGCGGCGGTCTTCGGGGCGGTTCTGCCGGGAAGGCCGGGGGCCGGGATGTAATGGGCGGGTTTCGGCGCGCCGGGAGAAATGCCGCCGGGACTGGACGCAAGCTCGATGTAAAAGCAGTCGGGACGGAGCGCTTTCAGTTGCTCAACTGAGAAGATGGGCGCGGGGACGGTATTGAAGATGGCGTCGTATTGCGATAGGCCTTCGCGGTAGCGGCCGGTTTCGTCGGGGGTGCAGGAGAGCTGCTCGATGGCGGGGAAGTTCTTCGGATCGCGCGTCGTGATTGTGACGTGCGCGCCGAGGGCATGGAGTTTGGCGGAAAGGCTTTTCCCGATGCGGCCGAAGCCGGTAACAAGGACGGCAGAATCCCGGATGGCGATGGGCATCGCTTGCAGCGCGAGAAGAAGCGCGCCTTCGGCGGTGAGAGAGGCATTTTCGATGGCGAGAGCGGAATTTTGCAGGACATCATAATAGGATGTGTCCGTTCGCTGCAGGAGCGTTTTGAAGGCACCAAGGCCGCCTCCAAAGACGACAGCGCGTTCCGGCAGGAGGCTCAGAAGGTGCGCGGGGGTGAGATCCGGGAGACCTGTGATCGCGCCGGAGGTGACGGCGGGGGTGGGCAGACAGACCGCGTCTATTTGCGAGACGGTCTCTTCCAGCGACGCAGCAGTGTCTTGGAGCTCCGGGACGGCGAAGGTATGGACAGTGAAGCCGGAGGCGGTCAGGAGCGCAGCGAGATAACGCTGGCGCGCGTCTCCGCCGAGGACGGCAAAGGTATGAAGCAAACGCATCCCCTCTTTTCTGATATTCGTTACAATAGAATATGAAGCGGAAGCCTTTCACGCGACCCGTTCGGCAAAAGAGGGCAAAAAAAGACCCCGCCATATAGCGGGGAAGTCGGGAAAGCGCTTTTCTCTTTCTATGTAGGCATAAAAAGCCTCGCAGAGTTTCACGCCCGCAGGCGTGAAAGAAATTGGAAATCCATGTTATCCGGCGGCTCCGCCGACCGGAAACATACTTCTCACCTCACAAGTGTAGAATTTTGCCCAAAAGGGGCAAAATTATGCGCGCAGTCGAGGTGCAGTCCCCTTTGGCTAAAAAGCGCCGCTTTTTAGCCAGGCGTTAGCCAATGAACCACTGCGTCCAGTATCCGCCATCTGCGACGTAGCCGAGGCCCATGGTGGTGAAGTTCGCGGAGAGGATATTTGCGCGGTGGCCGGCGGAGTTCATCCACGCGGTCACGACGGCTTCGGGAGTCGAGTAGCCCATGGCGATGTTTTCGCCGGCATAGTTGTAGGTGATGCCGAAGGACTTCATCATGTCAAAGGGCGAGCCATAGGTGGGGCTGGTGTGGCTGAAGTAGCCGTTATCGTGCATGTCCTGCGATTTGACGGCGGCATAGCGGCTGAGCGTGTCGTCAAGCCGGAGCGCCGAAAGGCCGTTTGCTGCGCGCTCGCGGTTGACGAGGGTCAGGACCTGCTGGGCGTAGCTTTCGGTGCTGCCGGTGTCCGGTGTTTCGGGAACATCGGGCGTGCTCGGCGTATCGGGGGTATCCGGCGTGCTCGGTGTGTCCGGCGTTTCGGGCTCGTCCGGGAGCGTCGGGGTATTCGGCGCAGACGGGCAGGAGCTGGGCTGGCAGACGGACGGCGGGCAGGGGATGCAGACGCTTTGCCCAAAGCAGAACGTTCGGCTGCGCGTGGTGCAGGTGGAGGACGCTGCCTGCGCGGAGATGATCAGCGCGGCAGAAAGCGCCAGTGTTGAGACGAATGTGAAAATTTTTCTTTTCATTGGGTTTCCCTCCTTGCTTTTCTTTTTACGCCAGTGCGTGGCAAAAGGCAAGCTGTAAATGTTGGAAGAAAAATTGCGCGTTCGTCAAAATCCTTGTGTTTTCAACAGCTTTTATGGTATACTATAAGCATGTTAGAAATCCTTGCCAAAGAGGTGACTGAAATGGAAGAACGCGGATTCATCCGGGACATGCTGGATGTGAAGGTTTTGATCCTGTTTGTGGCGGCGACGGCGAAGTATCCGCTGACGCTGCAGAAGATCTATGAGCTGTGCTATCAGGACGACCGGCTGAGCTATTTTGATGTGAGTATTGCAGTGCCGCAGATGGTTGAGAGCGGACATCTTGAGCAGTTGGCGGACGAGACGTATGTGATTACCGAAAAGGGACGCGAGCAGGAGGAAGTGACGCGCGACTCGATCGCGTTTCCCGTGATGCAGCGGGCAAAAGCGGCCGTGGACAAATATAACGCGAAGACCCGGCGCAGTGAATTCGTGAAAAGCGAGGTCGTTGAGCAGGAGGACGGGAGCTGCGCGGTGCGGATGTACTTAAGAGACGACGTGGGGAGCCTTATGAAGCTGGAGCTGACCGCGCCGAGCAAGACGCAGGGAAGAGTTTTGCAGCGGGCGTTCGAGCAGAAGGCGGAGATCGTCTATAACAGCGTTATGAAGCAGCTTCTGCAGCAGGAGAAGTAAGCGGTGCGGCAGTATGAGAAAGCGGCGATGGAGCTTGGCTGCTGGATGCGCGAGCGCGCGGTGGGGTCTAGCCAGCTCTCCCGGCAGACGGGCATTGATGCGGGGACCATCCGGCACATTCTGTCCGGCCGGCAGCGCGCCATCAGCACGAGAAACATGGTGGCGCTGGCGAGATTTTTCGGGATTTCGCTGCGGGAGCTGATGGACAAACTCTCGTAAAAGTCTGTTTACAGAATATTTACTAAAACGGGCACATATGGGATTGAAAAATTGTGCAAAATGTGATATCCTGTAGATACAGAGGAACAGGAGAGACAAACGCAAGCTCCGATCCTCTGGCAGAGGCAAAAACGAAAGGAGCGGCTTATATGAGATTTCAGTACACCGAGAAGAAAGTCAACCTCCCGGAGAACGTTCACAAGTATGCCGAAAAGAAGGTCATGAAGCTGGAGCGGTTCTTTGGCGATGACGCCGAAGCGCTGGTTACGTTCAGCGTAGACAAGGACTGGAACATTGCAGAGATCACTGTACACGCGTCGAATATGTACTTCCGCGCACGCGAGAGCACGTCGGATATGTTTGCGTCGATCGACGCAGCGGTCGCCACGATGGAGCGGCAGATCCGCAAGAATAAGACAAGACTTGCCCGCCGTCTGCGGCAGGACGCTTTCGTCCGCACGCCGGACGTTACCTCGTTTGCTCCTGAGGAGCCGGAGGAGGGCACGTTTGAGATTGTGCGCAAGAAGGAATTCAACATGAAGCCGATGACGAGAGAAGAAGCCATCTTGCAGATGAATCTGCTCGAGCACACGTTCTTTGCCTTCCGTGATGAAGACAACGACGGAGCGTTCGCAGTTGTCTATAAGAGAAAGGACGGCGGCTACGGCCTCATCGAAGACGCGGAGTAATACGATAAAAGATCCTGAGGGCGCCCGATGGGGCGTCCTCGTTTTTGTACACACAAGATGTGGATAGCTGTCAAAACAGACAATTGGAATGGGACGGCATTTGTGGAAAAAGACGGCGAAATTTGTGTTGACTTTTGCCGAGAAACTGGTATAATGATTCCTGCGTTCGAGAGAACGCTTGATTTTGAAGATCGGGCTGAGAAAGTTCAAAAGAATTTGAAAAAAGCTCTTGACAAGCTCAAAGCGATATGATATAATCAATAAGCTTTCTTCGGGAAGCGATCACAACAAAATCGAGCGAATCAAAAAGAATTTGAAAAAGTTCTTGACAAACTCGAGATGATGTGATATAATGAATAAGCTCTTTTATGAGCGATGCGGAAACGCGAGTGCACCTTGTAAATTAAACAACGAGAAACATGAACAAACACCTTGGACAATTTAGTTCCGAGAGGAACAAAAGATAAGTTGTTCGATGAATGTCTGAAAATGAGATTCTTTGAATAGCCAACGAAAATTCTTGAGTAAAGCTAAGAGCGAACCAAGATGAAATTGATTTTAGAGCTTCGGCTTTAAGATACCATTTTATTGAGAGTTTGATCCTGGCTCAGGACGAACGCTGGCGGCGTGCCTAACACATGCA